>LWDU01043032.1_pt1 | contig 276024 bp, 197 predicted proteins | sample 727161 | NCBI WGS metagenome assembly LWDU01 (sample SAMN04566230, study PRJNA314399) | hydrothermal vent metagenome | isolation source: deep sea hydrothermal plume seawater | place: Mexico: Gulf of California, Guaymas Basin | collected 2004-07-11 | reverse complement strand
TCCGGATTCAGTCGAAAACATCAAAATTAATTCCAAGGCAGACAAAATGCATTTTTTAGTCGGTTCATTATTTGCACATGAAGTGGAAAAAGGATTAACCGCATTTGAAATCACGATAAACTATGAAGATGGAACAAATTCTGTTTTAGCTTTAAAAGCGAAAGAAGACATTTTTGATTGGTGGGGTTCGGATTGGGCTGACAGTGTTAATGAAGAAAATCTAGGATTTTTAGGTCCAAACAATCTTGGCAATGATCGATTTTTAACAAAACCCATTTGGACTAATCCAAGTCCTGAAAAAGTCATTTCACATATTGATTTAAAATCAGGCCTTCTTAAATGTGCACCATTCGTAGTTGCTATTACTATTGAATAATAGGGAATCTAGAAATTTCCTATCCTACAAGCGTTAGAACATCCCGCTCTTGACCTTGCCTTAACTAAGGTAAATCATTCTTGTTAAGTTAGATATGAATAAGCGCAAACAAAACTATGCAGGTTGTGGAAGTTCTGAACATTTGCTTCCGCTTATGTCATCACGAAGAGATTTCCTTCAGATAGGTTTAATCGGAGGATTAGGTCTAACACTACCTGAATTCTTCCGAATGGAAGCCAATGCAGCTCAAAAGTTTTACGAATCAAAGGAAGGGCCCGCGAAGTCAGTTATTCACATTTTCCTTCCTGGCGGGATGGCCCACCAAGAATCCTTTGATCCGAAGCCATACGCACCAAGCGAATATCGCGGACCATTCAACTCGATAGGCACAAAGATTACTGGAGCCAGGTTCGGCCCTCAGTTCAAGAACACAGCAGCCATTGCTGATAAAATTGTTGTGTTAAATTCTCTAACGCACGGCGAAGCCGCACACGAACGAGGCGTACATAACATGTTCACAGGCTACAAGCCAAGCCCCGCACTCACCTATCCTTCAATGGGAAGCGTTGTCAGTCACGAGTTCGGACCACGAGCAAACCTTCCTCCTTACGTTTGTGTTCCCAATCAACCCAACGAACATGCAGGAAGCGGATACTTAAGTTCTGCTTATGGCAAGTAAAAATTTCTCAGTCAGAGACCTCGCTCTTCCAAAAGGAATCAATGAAGCAAGATTCACAAAACGTAAATCAATGCTTCAAACTGTAGACGCTCATTTCCGTGAAATCGAAAAGTCTGACGCAGTCAATGCCATGGACACCTTCTACAAACGCGCCTATGGATTGATCAGTTCTCAAAAAGCACGTGAAGCTTTTGATATAAACAAGGAACCTGACAAACTGCGTGATGAGTATGGGCGCAACTCAGCAGGCCAAAGATTTCTAATTGCCAGAAGGTTAGTGGAATCAGGCGTGAGGTTCGTATCTACTACATACGGAGGCTGGGACAACCACGATAATGTTAAAGGAAGCTTCGAGAGCCAAGCCCCAGCACTGGACCAAGCCTACGCAAGACTAATCCGCGACCTCGACGAGCGCGGCCTCTTGGACTCGACTCTGGTCATGATGACCTCAGAGTTTGGCAGAACCCCGAAAATCAATAAAACCGCAGGCCGCGACCACTGGCCGAAGGTTTTCAGTGGGCTCTTAGCAGGAGGAGGGCTGAAAAAAGGTGTCGTTTATGGTAAATCAGACGCACTCGCCGCAGAACCGGAAGAAGATGCACTATCGCATCAGGACCTTGCCACGACCGTTTACAAGCAAATGGGCATCATTGCAGATAAGGAACTCATGGCCCCAGGTGACAGACCCATTGAAATTGTCAATGGAGGAAAAGTCATCAAAAATATCATTGCTTAAAACAAATTAGATAACAAACAATGCTTTTCAGAAAACTCTTCGCTACGGTTTTTATCTGTTCGCTTTTCATCCCTTCAGCCTTTTCTTCATCCCCTTCCCTTGGAAATATCCTTCCTAGAGGAGCAAAGCGCGGAACCGAAGTTGAGTTGAACTTTCATGGGGATCGTTTGGATGATGCTGAGGAAATTATTTTCTACTCATCAGGTTTTACTGTTAACGGACTCGAAACTGTTAGCTCCAAACACTTAAAAGCAAAAATAACGATCAACCCTGAAGCTGAGCTGGGAGAACATCTGCTCAGAATTCGAACCAAGAGCGGCCTCAGCGGTGTCAAGAGCGTTTGGGTCGGTCAATTTGAAACTGTTCCAGAAAAAGAACCTAATAGTGAATTTACTACCCCCCAAACTATCCCCTTCAATTCGACCATCGAAGGAATTCTCGAAAATGAGGACGTCGATTACTATGTCATTGAGGCAAAGAAAGGGCAGCGTGTCAGCGCCGAAGTCGAAGGGATAAGACTCGGCAACGCGTTCTATGATCCTTACATTGCCATTCTAAACATGGAGCGATTCGAACTCGCGGCGTCAGACGATACAGCACTCTTACTACAAGACAGCACTACTTCTATTGTTGCTCCAACCGACGGCAAATACGTTATTCAGATTCGCGAAAGCTCCTACACAGGAAATGGAAATTGTCGTTACCGTCTACACATCGGATCCTTTCCTAGACCAATAGCAGTTTACCCAGCAGGTGGATCAGCAGGAAAAGATCTTGAAGTTAAACTCATCGGAGATTCTACCGGGGAATCTAAGCAAACCGTAAAATTATCTGACTCGCCGGATCCTAAATTTAAAATTTACTCAAATTCTGAAGGCTTACTTTCTCCTTCCGCTAATGTTATACGTGTTTCTTCTTTCCCTAATGTACTTGAAACTGAACCCAACAATAATAGAGGTCAAGCAACGGCATCAGATGCTCCTCTTCCCTTAGCTCTCAATGGAATCATTGAAAATCCAGGAGATGAGGACTGGTTCAAATTCAACGTAACGAAGGGTCAGCGATTCATTTTTCGGGCCCATGCTAAATCCATTGGCTCCCCCCTTGATCCAATCCTTGACATTTATGGCCCTGATAAAAAACATATCAGTGGTAATGATGACGCTGACAACAAGCAGGATAGTAAAATTGATTTTACTGCTGCACTTGATGGCGAATTTGCCATTAGAATTCGTGACCACTTAAAGAAAGGCGGGACGAACTACGTCTACAGGATTGAAACAGAATCTATTACTCCTTCTCTAGGATTAACTATTCCTTATTTCGGTCGTGCAGATTACCAGTCAAGACAAATGATCTATGTGGCCCGTGGAAATCGTTTTGTGACCCGTATCAATGCAGGCCGCTCAAACTTTGGTGGGGACCTGATTTTTGAAGCTTCCGGATTACCTGAAGGAATCAAACTCATGTCCAATGGCATGCATGCCAGCATTAATTCCGGACTCATTGGTTTTGAGGCCTCACCCGAAGCCCCTGTCGCCGGCACTCTCACTGATCTAATCGCAAAACACGCGGAACCTGAAAAGAACATCAGTGGTAATTTTTCCCAACCTCTGGACTTTGTACTAGGACCTCCCAACAACACCGTATACTACAAGAGCACCGCAAGAAAACTGGCCGTTGCGGTCGTCGAAGAAATCCCATTCAGTGTTGATATAGTTCCTCCAGTTGTCCCACTTGTCAGAAACGGCACCCTTGACCTTAAAGTAACCGCCACAAGAAAAGAAGGTTTCGATGCTCCAATTACTGTCCGAATGTTATGGCATCCTCCGGGAATTGGATCGCAGCCAACACTACAGATTCCCAAAGGAAAAAATGAAGTCATATACACCATCAATGCCAACGGCAGTGCAGCAATACGAACCTGGCACATTGCAGTGATGGGAGAATCTGATGCTGGAAAAGGGCAAATCCTAGCAAGTTCAAACCTAACGCCCGTCACTGTTACTGAGCCCTATTTAGGAATGAAGATCGAAATGGCCGCTGTAGAACAGGGCCAAGATGGATTTGTAATATGCAAGCTCACCCATGCCACTCCTTTCGAAGGTAAGGCCACAATAAAACTCCTAGGACTCCCGGCCAAAGTCACTGCCTCAGAAATAGAAATCGATAAAGAAATGACCGAAATTAGTTTTCCAATTAAAACCGCAGCAGACAGCCCTAAAGGACAACACAAGAACCTCTTCTGTCATCTAAACATTCCGCAATCAGAAACACTTATCCCGCATAACGTGGGCCACGGAGGAGTCCTGAGAATCGACGCACCTCCAAAGAAGCCCGCACCAAAGCCTGTGAAGAAAGAGGCTCCAAAAGTTGTAGCAAAAGTCAAACCAAAGGCCAAACCTTTATCCAGACTTGAAAAACTTCGACTCGAAGCAAAGAATAAATGAAGACTCTCTTCTATATTCAGGCATTTATCTTCTTGGCAACTTCAGGAGCGATCGCTGTCGATTTTGATAAGGTTATTAAACCAATTCTCGAAACTAGATGCGTTAGCTGTCATGGCATTGAAAAGAAAAAGGGGGGCCTCGATCTAAGTAACCTGATCTCGGCAAATAAGGGAGGAGAAAATGGCCCTGCCATCAGCCCAGGAAAGCCAGAGAAAAGTGAACTAATTCACAGGATCACTCTTGCACATGACGATGATGATATTATGCCCCCTAAAGGAGAGGCATTGACCACGCTTCAAATTCAAGCCCTCAAGGAATGGATCAGCGAAGAGGCCAAATGGCCTGACGGATTAATCCTGGTAAAAAAAGATCCCATCAAACCAGAGGATCTAGCCAAAGAGGTTCTTAATCTATCATCGGTTACTATTTATCCACCCCAAGCTTCTCTGACGACCAGTGCTGACCTACAACGTTTTGTTGCGGTGGCCACCTACAATGACGGAACAACCCGCGATATCACAAACAGAGTAACTTTCGAGCCTAAGGACACTGCCCTTGTAACTGTTGCTGGTAACCTGATACGCCCCAGATCAGATGGAGAAACATCAATTAGCATCAAATTTCATGATAAAACAGCAATGGCACCATTGAAGATTCAAAGTGCCAGCACTGAACGGAAAATTAGCTTTAGGCTGGACGTGATGCCGGTCTTTTTGCGTTCAAATTGCAACACCGGATCCTGCCACGGTTCCGCCAGAGGCCAGGACGGCTTCATGCTGTCTCTATTTGGCTACGATCCGACCGGAGATTATTACCGTATCACTAGACAACTTTCCGGAAGGCGCATCAATCTGGCATTCCCGGACGAGAGCTTAATGATTGAAAAGACCATTGAATCCGTCCCACATACCGGAGGAAAACTCTTTGAGAAAGGATCAGAATATTATAATTCCATTCTCTCATGGCTGCAGGCTGGAGCTCCAGACGATCCTAATGATATACCATCTCCCACTTCTCTTGAGATATATCCAAAACAAGCCGTCTTGGAGGGTAAAGGAACAACTCAACAATTCATTGCTTTGGCAACGTATTCTGATGGCAGCACGAGAGACGTTACTACACTAGCTCTCTTTGAAACAAATAATGCTCCATCAGCTGCTATCAGTAAGAATGGCACAGTGACTGCCGGCAACCGCGGCGAAGCCTTTGTGATGGCCCGTTTCGCAACATTTACTGTCGGATCGCAAATTATCGTCATCCCTGAAAATCTAGACTACCAAAGACCAGAATTCTCTCCCAAAAATTATATCGATGAACTCGTCGCACAAAAAATCCACAAGCTGCGGATACTTCCCTCAGACCTCTGTACCGATGAAGAATTTTTGCGAAGGGCAACCATCGACATCACAGGAACCTTACCAACAGAAAACGAGTTCACCGCTTTCATTGAAAATACATCCCCCGACAAACGAAGCAAGATTATAGACACATTGTTAGCTCGCAAGGAATTTACTGAGGTGTGGGTAATGAAATTCGCTGAACTCCTTCAAATCAGTACTAATGCGAATAACCAAGTAAGCTATAAGGCAACTCTATTATATTACAATTGGCTGCAGGATCGAATCGCAAATAACGTTCCATTCAATAAGATTGTTCAAGAACTTTTATCTTCTACGGGAGGAACATTTAGCAATCCTTCGACCAATTATTATCAGATAGAACGAGACACACTCAAGCTATCGGAGAACGTCGCACAAGTATTCATGGGAATGCGATTACAGTGTGCTCAATGCCATAATCATCCATTCGATCGATGGACAATGAACGATTACTACTCATTTGCGGCATTCTTTTCACAAGTTGGAAGAAAGGGAGCTCAAGACCCTCGTGAAGTCATTGTTTACAATAAGGCGAATGGAGACATGAAACACCCAGTAGGCGGAAGGGTAATGGATCCCGTTTTCCTAGGTGCCGCAAAACCCGAAATAAAATCCGGACAGGATCGCCGAGAAATACTCGGTGCATGGATGGCATCACCAGAAAATCCTTTCTTCTCAAGAAACCTTGCCAACATTGTCTGGTCTCACTTCTTTGGCGTAGGAATAATTGATCCTGTCGATGATGTGAGAATAAGTAATCCAGCATCAAACCCTGAACTGTTAAGTTCACTTGCTGACCGGTTCACGGAATACAATTATGACTTCAAACGTCTGGTCAGAGACATTTGCAATTCTCGCACCTATCAACTCTCGACCAAAGTCAATGCGAGCAACGAAGGTGACTCAAAGAACTTCTCACATTCGCTCGCACGCCGCATGCGCGCTGAAGTATTATTAGATGCTATTAGCCAAATCACCCAAACAAAGAACAAGTTCAAAGGCCTCCCAGTAGGAGCACGTGCCGTACAAATCGCCGACGGAAACGTTTCCAATTATTTCCTTAGAACTTTTGGCAGAGCAGAACGGAAGACTGTGTGCTCATGTGAAGTTAAGATGGAACCGAATTTGGGCCAGGCCCTGCACCTTATTAATGGAGACGCAACCGGCAACCGAATTGTGAGCGGCAAAGCCGTAGCGAATATGATCACTGAAGGAAGATCCTCCGAACAAATCATTGATTCGTTGTACATCAGAGCCTTCGGCCGAAAACCAACACAAACAGAAAAAAGTCAGCTCATAGCCCAAATAGATACTGATCCAAAAAAGATCAAACAGGATTTAGAAGATGTGTTCTGGGCTCTTCTGAATGCCAAAGAATTCATGTTCAACCACTAGTTAATAAATTCATACTTCTTTGACAAGTGACAACGGGCTCTAAACAAACAACCGAAGGACTATCTCGCGCAATCATTGGCTTGCCCACATTCTTATTCTTCTGTTCATCACTGATCGCATCCGCAGACGGCGCTGATAAGAAATCCAATTATGATGAACATGTTCGCCCAATCTTTGCTGACCGCTGCCTGAGTTGCCACAATCCAGACAAAGCCAAAGGAGGACTAGACTTAACAACTTACACTGCCACCATGCAGGGTGGCTCTTCTGGAGAAATTGTAAGTTCAGGGGATCCTGGAAGCAGCAGACTCTTCCTCTCTGTGAGCCATGCAGAAGAACCAAAAATGCCTCCAAAAGGAGAAAAACTCGCACAGGACAAACTCAATCTTATCAGCTCATGGATCTCGGGTGGATTACTTGAAAATAGCGGAAGTAAGGCCAAGACCACTAAGCCTTCATTCAATTTGGCATTAGCAACGACTCCTTCAGGCAAACCAGAAGGTCCTCCCCCAATGCCAGAGCATCTACCTTTGGAACCAGCGGCAACTTCGGCCAAAGCTGCGACCCCTCTAGACATTGCTTCTAGCCCATGGGCTCCAATCATTGCGGTAGCAGTCCCAAAACAAGTGCTTCTTTATAATAGCTTAAGCTTGCAAATATCAGGAATCCTCCCATTTCCGGAAGGCACACCAACCACTCTCTCTTTTAGTCGGAACGGTTCAATTCTCATTGCCGGAGGGGGCCGCGGCGGCAAGTCCGGACTCGTTGTAGGGTGGGAAGTGAAATCTGGGAAAAGAGTATTTGAAATTGGCGCGGAATTTGATGCCGTTATGGCAGCTGATATAACTTCAGATCATTCCATGGTGGCCCTTGGCAGCCCAGGCAGGAGAATTAAAATATATGCGACCAAAAATGGAGAGGAAATTGCCAACATTAAGAAGCACACGGACTGGGTTACTTCACTAGCCTTTAGTCCTGATGGAGTATTACTTGCAACCGGAGACCGCAACGGAGGGCTATTTGTGTGGGAGTCTAATACCGGAAACCCCTTTTATACCCTAAAAGCGCACAGCAAATCAATTACAGCTATAAGCTGGCGTTCAGATTCAAATGTTGTGGCATCCTCTTCCGAAGATGGATCAATACGCTTATGGGAGATGAACGAAGGTAAACAAGTGAAAAATTGGACTGGGCATGGGGGCGGCGCATTGGATATGGCATTTACTGAGGACGGGAGAATCGCTAGTTGCGGACGTGATAGACTGGCAAAGGTTTGGGATGGAAACGGCACTCAGAAAATGGCCACTGAAGCATTTCCAGAAATTCCAGTCGCCACATGCCTAAGTCATGACGGAAAGAAAATTATTGTTGGTGATTGGAATGGTGAAATCAAGGTGTTCGATACAGCTGATGGAAAAGTCATAGGAAAAGTTCTAGGCAACCCCCCTTCAATTCAGACACGAATACTTAACGCTAGCGAGACTGTAAAAGATACTAAATCTAAGTTAATAGAGGAGGAAAAGATCTACGCCCAAAATCTCACATTATTAAAAATTCACACTGATGAAATTGAGACAGCCAAAAACAATCTCAATGAGGCACAGGCCAATCACAATCAATCAGTTGCTAAATTAAAATCTGCCACAGATTCCCTAACTAAAAACATCAAAGAACAGGGAGTCCTTAATGAGAAAATAATGACCTTTAATGAAACGCTGAAATCACTAGATGTTCAGATCAGTGGAAGTGCAGAAGACCCCTCCAAGATTACTCAACTTAAAGAAACCGTTACCAAAACAACAGGAATATTACAATCTCATCAATCAGAACTGGATGAAACCAAAGCCAGAGAAATAACCATAAGAAGTGAATCATCTACTACCCAGCAAACCGTTAATGCATTAATGGCCGACATAAAGACTGCCGAAACCAATCTACAATCACTATCTAATGAAAATACAAAGTTAGATGCATCAGTGAAGGATGCGCACACTGCACTTCAATCAGCACAGGCCAAAAATCATAAATCTCTTCACCAAATCAAATACTGGGAAGCTCAGGCCTTTAACGTTAAGCGTCATCAGAAAAACACAGAAAGGACTCCATTATCTGATGGTCTTCAAGAGCTCACACTTGCCATGAATAACGCCCAATCCATTCATGATACTGCATCTAACGAAACACAATCAGCAGATGAAACGCTCAAAAACACTGACAATATTGTCAGTCAGAAACAAAAGGAACTATCAATCCAAACAGAGAACCTTCCCAAACTAAAGGGGCGTTTGACTCTTGAGCAATTACTCGTCAAACATAGCCAAGCAACAATTCAATCAATTCGCGATGCCATGAATGGAGTATCAGATGACATTAAAGGTGAATTCCAAAGCGCTCTAGAAAAAGAAATGGCTCTTCTGAACCAAGACCAAGCCAAAGCCAATAAAACGCAAGACCTGGTCGATAACAGTATTCCCAGAGCAAAGGCGTCATTAGAAGAGGCAATAACCAATAGGAGCGCTGCCGAAATCGCCCTAAATATCAAAACAAAATCGAAAAGCACCGCAATGGAAAAGCTGACTGAGGCCTTGGCGTCACATGGAACAGCTGCCGACAAGTTATCCGAATTTGATAAATCTATGGAGAAGATGTTTCAAGAGTACCTCGGAATACTTCCAGAGCCTCTATAGACCTTACAAATTGACTAGCTCTTTATTGAACTTTGGTGTCATATTAAAAAAATATGAGATTATGCCATTGGGCCATTCTTGCCGCTACAACTTCATTATTTACTTCTGGTTGCGTTTCCACTGGCTCCGATTCAACTAAGGTCAGGAGCTATAGCTGGTCTGGCCTTGACGCGCAGCTGCCAAACGGAAATAATTCCACGCCTTCCCACAAAATGTCCAAATACGAATATCCATTTGATAGCAATGGACGTTACGTCTCATCGTGGGCAGCTGAAGGAGAAAGACGTCTAGGCAGAAGCTCAAATAGGAGCAGAGGTTCATCAAGAAAAAGAAGTGTCAGAAGTTCATCAGTGAAATCTAGCAGTAAATATCACCAGATAGTTTCTGGCGACACACTTTCTGGTCTAGCGAGAAAATATGGAACCTCAGTAGGCGCAATAAAACGCGTAAACGGCATGAGCTCCGATGTCATAATAAAAGGAAAAAAAATCAAAATCCCCTAATAACTCTATTAGGAAAATTTCTTTTTCCTTTTCTCTTCTTTTTTTCTTTTCCTCGCCTTCTCCTTCGCTGCTTTTCTTTCTTCCTTTGCCTTCTTTTTCTTAATTATCCGGCGAAGTTCTGGCCAGCATTCCTCAGTTACAATATAACCAACGCATTTGCGACTACCACACAGGCAAGGATGCTTCTCGTAATCATCAATTCCAAAACCATAGTTGAAAGAGAGCTCTTCATCACACTTAATGTCCCGTACAGCGGTGAGCCATATTCTCAATTCATCGTCTATCTGCGCCTCACAATTAGACTCACAGCTATGATTCACTAGCCTCGCCGTATTCCATTCAAAATTGCCATCCAAATCCCAGCTCTCATCAAGTGTAAACAGATAAACCTGAGCCCCTCCCGTTTCCTGAGAAACATCATAAAGAGCATTACCTCTTCGATCAGATTCCTCTTTGTCAATTCGCTCTCCGAGATACTCAATGATGTGTTCTCCCTCGGGAATATCCTTCACTGCGAACATGCCCCTCCCATGAACCTCCGAACCTCTAACCTCGGTCCAATCTGATTTAGAAGGAGAAAGCTCTTCCATTAATCGATTCTAATTCCATACACTAGTCTCACAGCAAAGTGTATACTTCACGCCGATTTTTATAAAATCCCGTATAGAGTAATTAGTAAGTTTTGATTATATTAGAAAGGGCGTCTGCCACGCCCCCTAAAGTCGTTGCCACGTTGCAACTGATCAGCCGGCAACTCAATGAGCTTTGTCTTCTGGTCAGCGGAAAGAGACTCTGAAGTTTCCAAATATTCAAGAGCCGCAGCACGATCAGATGCGAGCCAGCTCCTTGCCGATCTTTCAACTTGTTCACCCCTCATTTCGTCATTACTAATCGTATCTGCCCAGGCAACGGCTGCGCTAGGGTCCTCTCTAACAGAGCGATCTCTTAAAAGGGCAGCCACTCCCCTGTCTCTAGCATCCCCGACGGGCTGTGCGCCAAGCCATTCTGATGCTGCCTCGGGATCAGATCTCATCCACTGACCGACCACCTCTCCAGTCGCATCAACCTTACCTTTACCATCATCTTGAGAGGCTACCCATTTAGCAGCGTCAGCTGTAGAATCTCCACCTACTCTGGCCCACTGTTCAACGACCTCTTTCATAATTGAATCTCTCTCGGAAGCTTCCATTTTATCAAGATAGGCCACCGTCGATTCTGTATCCTTACGAACCCAATTCTCAAGGGCTTCCTCCATAACTCTTACTCGCCCTTCACCGGTCAAAGCTTCAGCCCATTTCAAGGCCTGCTCCGGCTCGTTACGTGACCATTGATCAGCTATAGTTCGTAATGCCCGGTCCTGCTGCTCACCCTCAAAGCCCATTGCAACCTCAGCTGCTCTCAACGGATCATCCGAAGTGATTTGTTCTATAATATTACCAAGAGCATCACCCTTAACCTCATCAGGAAGATCTTTCGCCCATGCCAAAGCAGCATTCGTGTCCTGCTTGGCCCATTCTGAGGCAACGCTTGCGGCTGTTCTCCGCATCATCCAATCATCTCCACCGTCTTTCAGCATATTTTTCGTAAGATAATCAGCTGCGGCCTTAGGATCCTTCGATGCCCAAGTCCTGAGAATTGAAGAAGTGCCCATTCCTCGTTCCATGCCTGAAGATTTACCAACAAAGCCTAGCGCTTTCTCCGGATCAATTTCAGCATACCTAGACATCAGCAAGCTCATTGACATGAACATGTCACTTCCTCGACCCATGCCTCTAACCTCGGCAAGTGCCAGTTCGACTTCATCAGAATCAAGTTCCTTCACGAAATCCAGTAAAGCTTCCATTCTACCAATCGATCCCGGCGAATTAAGTATCATCTTCATTGCTTCACTCACATCACCAGAACGCATCAATTTTTTAGCCTCTGTAATTAAATTGCTCCCAGCTCCTTCGGTTGAAGTATTAGTCTTCTTACCGCTCTGTGAAGAGGACTCAGAAGCACCTGCCAAAGAACCAGTGTTGGTATTGGCAGTTTCTCCGGATTGACTTTTCTTTGCACCCGCATCCTGATCGCCATCACCTTGTTGACCAATAAGGTAACCCCCTGCGACTCCAATAAGTAGAGCAATTAACGTGGATAAAACTGAAGCTATTTTCATAGCATGATAATACAGCCTCAATTCTTCTAGGTAAAGCCCCTAAACTATTCTACATAATGTTTAGATCATAATACATAGAAATAACTGCTAAGATACAACTATGCAATGAGCGGCGCCTCGGTCCCGTCCAGAACTTCTCTTACTCTTTTTGCTAAATCATTTACATTATATGGCTTCTGAATAGCAGAATCAGGTCTCAATCCAGTCTCATCCTCAAAACCTTCAAGATCGACCATGTAGCCACTACATACTACAACAGGGACATCAGTAAATCTTTCCCTTATCACAGCAAGCGTTTCCTTTCCAGACATTACCGGCATAGTAAGATCCAGTAGAACTAACATTATTTCATCTTGGTTTTCCTCCAAAACCTTTAGAGCTTCCTTCCCATTACAAGCAGAGAAGGTGCTATATCCATAACATTTTAATGCCTCTTCGGCCACTCGGCGGACCAGATCCTCATCATCTACAACAAGGATCGTCTCAGTCCCATTAACATCAGTATCATCTTCATTTGCAAGCGGCTTAAGATTCTCATTACGCACATCTTTTCTCGGCAGAAAAATACTAAAGTTACTACCAACGCCAACTTCCGATTCGCACTCTATCCAACCTCCATGCTGTTTAACTATACCATATGATGTTGCCAAACCTAAGCCTGTTCCCTTTCCCTGTTCTTTAGTTGTGAAAAAAGGCTCAAAGAGTTTCGCCATCACATCTGAAGGCATCCCTATACCATTATCACTTATTTTTATTTCAATGAAATCACCTTCCTCTCGACCAGGATACTTACTTAACATCGATGGATTAAGGCTCTTGTTAGCAGTCGCAAGCACTAAGTCTCCTTCCATCTCACTCATAGCATCAATCGCATTAACGCACATGTTCATCACTACCTGCTCGACCTGGGTACTGTCCGCCTCGATTGTCCAAAGATCATCTGAACAATCCATTGATATACTAATAGCAGGATCAGTTGTGCTCTTCAATAAACTGTGAACATCCTCTAAAACTTGGTTCACTTCACAACAATCAAGTTCAAGGTGAGATTGCCTAGAAAAACCAAGGAGTTGCTTAACCAATTCGGCCGCACGCTGACTTGCTCGCTTAGCTGAAGAAATAAATTCTTTATTCTTGCTTACATCTCGCTCGTCATCGCCAGCTTCGACAAGGCTAAGATTCCCAATAATACCTGTCAGCAAATTATTAAAATCGTGAGCAACTCCACCAGCCAATCGCCCAACAGCCTCCATTTTCTGTGCTTGCTCAAGCCCCTTCTGCAATTTGCGCTGTTCAGTTACATCATGAAAACTCCAAAAACGTGCAATTTGACGTCCTCCAGAAATTAAAACAGGAGAAGAATATACTGAAAGAACTCGTTCAACAGGATCATTTAAAACCCATTCCAAATCTGCGGTCTTCAACGAGTTCTTATTAATACTTTTCCAGTCCTTTATAAAATTCTTCCCATTAGCAAATTGATTACTGAGCTGCCTCTCAAAACTTTCCATATCAATCTGATCAATTCCTTCTGTGAGTTGAAAATAATCAATCACCCTCTGATTGGTGGCTATCAAAGATCCATCCTTACCAACCAAAAGGATTCCATCTCTAGCTGCCTCATATGAGGCCCTGAGCTGAGCATACGTCCTTTCAAGCTCTTTTTGAGACAAACGAAGCTTTTCAGTACGCGAATTCACTATCGCTTCAAGTCCATCACGGTGATTCTTTACCTGATCAATCATTGCATTGAAAGATACTCCTAGTTGCTTAATTTCAGTTGCACCTTCTTCCTGCATCCTGACACTCAGGTCACCCTCCTCCACCTTATGAGCAATTGCTGATGCATTAACAATTGGATTACTAATCATTTTGGCCAGCCAAACGCCTATAAGACCAGTAAGAATAAATACCGCAAAGGCAATCCTAGATTGCAAGTTAACTGCCTGCTTCACAGAAGCCAGGACCTCCGCTCTTGGCCTCAGGCAAGCAATGACCCAAGCCTCTCCGACTCCTGTGTCTCTTTTCGGTAAGACCTCACTCTGAAAATAGAACTCTTCCCCTTTAATCTTAACAAAACCTTTGTTCTGACCCCAAAACGGAGTGACTCCTCCTTTGAAATAAGGGCGGGATATCTTTTCTTTATCACGACCCGCTATCAAACGGCCCCGAGGATCCAAAAGAAGGGCTTGGCCTCGTTCGCCTATTTTAATACCTTCTATAAGATTCCACATTGGATCAAACCTCAATCGAGCTCTAAGCACAAAGCTTTCGTCGCTATTGGCAATGCTTAGTGGAATGTAAACTTTGAGATGTAACCCATCCTCATTTTCAACATGGTGCGGGCGCGATGTGACCACTTTTTGGCCTACAATACAGTCCTTGAACCACAACGTTTTCTCCTCTGGCTCCGGATGAAATTTACTAGTAGTGGAACGAACTATGAGACCTCTTGAATCATATAAAGTGATATCATCAAACATTTTATACGCCGCAACAAGACGCCGCATCTCTTCGACCCTAACATTCATCGGAATCGAGGAATCTGTCACTATCCGATTTCCCTGCAGCGCAACAAGATCATTAGTTGCTGAAGCCATTACGAGTCTGGCCTGCCTAGCAACTTCATAAGTAACGGCAGCAATCTTCTCACGCTCAGACAATTCAAGAGATTCTCTCGTCTGGTAATTAGTTACCAGCATCACAATGAGCATCGGGATCAACCCGACAGCTAAGAGAACAAGAAGTAACCTGATTCGAATCGATGTCATATGAATTAATTCAAATACTAATTAGCTGCGAGCTGCCTAATCTCTTTAATCCCACTTAGGAAAATTCCTTCGTAAACTTAATCCTCAACACTTCCCGCAACCTCCACATCCAAACCATTCTTAGATTTGGTTCGTAATGCATCAACGACCTTGCTCCATGCTTCATTTAATAAAAGGTCACGATTAGTATCAGGAACATAATAGAACTGACACAAAGACCGCATTTCCTCGGGTGGATTGATCGTCTCATCTGCTAAAAGCTCTTCATCAAGGAGTGGGACAGCCGCGCTATTTGTCGTCCCATACCAAGTAAAATTAGCATTCATTGCTGCCGATTCTTTTCTCAACATATAATCAATAAATAAGTAAGCCCCATTGACATTCGTGGCATCACTCGCAACAGAGAAATTATCCATCCATAATGGAGCCCCCTCACTTGGTATAAAGAATGAGATGTTTTCATTTTCCTCAGAAATCATTGCCGCATCCCCACTATAACATGAAGCTATCCAAACATCCCCAGAGAGAAGCCCTTCTCTAATTTCTGCATCACTACCTAATCGGACGCCACCGTTTTTTATCCCTTCAACAATAATTTCTGATGCAGATTGAATGTGCCTTGGATCAGAACTGTTAATTGGGTGCCCCTGTGAAATCATCCCAATCCCAAGCCCTTCTGTTCTGTCCCCTAAAACCATTACCTTTCCCTTATACTTCTTGTCCCATAACGATTCCCAACTCTTCTCTGGAGAATCAATCTTATCCGACCGGTATGCGATGAGAGTCGTCCCCCATAGATATGGAACTGAATAATTGTTCTCAATATCAAATTTTTTGCGCAGATATTCACTCGAAACATTTTCAAAATTTGGCAAAGCTGATTTATCAAGGAGTTGAAGTAACCGTAATTTTGCTAATATATTTATAGCCAAGTCATCCGTCACAACCACATCAAACCGACCAGGCTCTGATACTAATCTCGCCTCAACTTCATCTGGATCATCGTAAGTTATATACTCAACGTCTATCCCGGTTTCATTCGTAAATTTCTCAATAGCTGAAGGGTCAAAATACTCAGACCAACACAACATTTTCACAACATTGTTCAGTGAGTCCTCAGCTTTGTTACTTGTTTTAGTGTTTTTATTACATCCAAACAAAATTGCAGCTATAGCTATATAGATTATGCCCTTTAATATTCTCATTTTATTATTTATGGTTATTATAAGCTTATATTGATTTTAAATCCCTTCAACTATAATTTCCATATTTTATAAATATTTCATAATTCATTAAGGCCAGTTATTATTTAACCAATCTTAACAATCGAACTTGCGCAGTGCCCTATGCATGAGACAAATTCAATGAATTCTAATGTCCTCTCATAAGGAAAAACCCCTAAGAAACGGGAATATCAGTAAATCAGTCGATCCATCACTATCGACAACATTGAGGCTTGCCATGCCTGTGATATTACTAAACCTGACTTTTGCTGCAATGCAGGCCACTGATGCATGGATTGTCGGTAAACTAGGGATCCGTTCACTTGCAGCCATTACCCTACCTTCAATGGGTATTTTCGTTATTGTTAGCTTCGCCTATTCATTCTTAGGAATTGTCACCGCACTCGTGGGTCAAAGCCATGGAGCGGGTGACAAAAAAAGCTGTGGCCACTTTGCCTGGATTGGGATCTACTCTTCTCTCGCGATAGGGATCGCCGCCATTTTACTGTGGCCGCTAGGCTCTGTATTTGAGATGCTTGCGGGAAGCCAATATGGCTCATTGGGAAATCTTGAATCTAGATATTTCAAAATCAGTCTATTGGCTTTGCCTGGAGTATTAGTAACTAATGCAATTGCCAATTTTTATATAGGAACGAGAAGACCCGGACCAGTTCTAAGGTGCAGCGTAATTGGCCTAATACTAAATTTCGCTATTACCTACGGCCTTGTCCTTGGAGTCGGCCCTTTTCCTGATTATGGTTTCGACGGTGCCGCTTGGGGAACAGTGTTAGCAACAATATTGGAATGCTCTATTTTATTCATACATTTCGTATCGGCCAAATCAAACAAATCATTAAACACCAGAAAGGCTCCTAAATCTCTGGAAGGAATACGAAGATTGTGGTCTTCTGGACTTCCGGCCGGCATCCAAGGGGCCGTCGACATTCTATCATGGGGAGTCCTTGTGGGGGCCCTAATTTCATATTACGGAGAAGAAGCTCTTGCTGCTGGAACCATCCTAATGCGCTGCATGCAATTAACATTTATGCCAGCAGAAGGCGTCGCCACAGTAGTCCTAACCTTAGTTGCAAATTCTGTTGGGAATGGCTCACACGAAAGAGCTCGTGCACACGTGAGAACATGCTTCAAAATCAATTCTCTCTTCATGCTTAGCGCGGGAATCATCTTATATGTTTTCCGACATCCAATAGTTTCCATGTTCACGGACCAACCCGAGGTAATCAGCATTGCCTGTGGAGGCATGCTCTTCGTAAGCCTCTCACAGTGGTTTGACTCGATGAACATCACATACCTTCATGCACTTCAAGGAACCGGCGATACCAAATGGACTTCAGTCGCGAATGTTCTCCTTAGCATTCTGGTACTTGGTTTGGGCGGAACTATTGCAGTGATTTTCTTCAGAGAGAAAGGATCACTCGTTATTTGGGCCCTGGCGCTATTGTACATAACATGCCAAGGCATACTTTTTTGGATGAGGTGGAGATCAGAAGCCTGGCTTAAAATTAGACTAAGAGGGCCCACCCAGTAAACTTCTACAGTAAGCGGTGCTGGTAAGAGACCCTATTCAAATGCATGACCATACATGAAAGAGCAGCCCCTCCCTTCTGATATTCGCTCAAGTTAAAGAGCGCCAGTTCAAATCCATTGTCTGCAGCAATGTCTTCAAGCCTTCGATTCTTAGCTAACTCTAACCGGTAAGCTTCTGTCCCTCTCTTCAGTTCATGGATATGCGACCCATTCAGTATGAAATTTCCCAGTCGAACAGAATTACAAAGCCCTGGCATAGCTTCCTCACGTGACACATCTATAATTTCAGTGTGCCCCTCTAATTCTCTTATCTCGCTTGAATTCAATAGCTGAGTACAAACAACCGTCTTCTCATAAGTGAGTGGAAATATTGAACAATCGAGATGGTATAAATAAGGATCGGTTTCTCTGACCTTGATTATCTTCATTCCAAATTGACCCTCCAACTGGTCGTACGTTTCTTTTTCAGAGCGTATACCATACCCACCCACATACACATTATCATAAAGGTGCTTAAGTTCAGCCTCCCCTTCGAACTTCGTTTTAGGAACGATAGTTTTATACCCCATGGATTGAAAGAACTTCACTCCGACTTCCGTCTCGCCTACCCGTGGCCTTGACTGATAATTAGCTAAAACAACTGTGTCTTTGGCAGGAAGGTGTTCAAGTAAAATTCCCAGATTCGCAGTAAAAACTAAATCCTGTAATGCGCAACCCGCTGGAACGGGAAGCAACTGCACCACTCCCCTAGATGAAAGAAATTGATAGAGAGACTGAAATTGCCTATATGCTTTTTTAGGGTCGACCTTGCGATCAGATTCCGTGAGATCCTCCATCCAAATATTATTCGGTTCATTTGTGCTATAAGAAATAGGCGGGCACATAAGAAATGTCGGAACATCCAAATGACTAAGGTTCCATGGTCTCGAAGGAGCAGGAGAATCCACAAATGGCTTTGGAAGGATTTTCCGAGCCGCTGTGGATCGCTTATTTATCTGTGTTTTAGAACTTAACATTAGAGCGCAAAGGGACGTTTAATTTTCAATAAGGGGTCAACTCCAGCTTCAACATGAGTGCCCTCTTCAAGTAAAAGCTCGAATCCTGTGGATCCATCTAAAGGAATAATTAAATCTACTTGAGAACCATATCGTATCTGCGAGAACCTCTCGTTTTGTTGATATGCGCGATGCTCGCTCAGATCAAATGGCATTATAGAATCAACATCGTAATCAGCAATTTGTAATATATGATAGGTCAATCCTAAATCCAAGCTATCAACCTTATTTAAAACTCTCTGATTGCAATGAAGGTATTCGGCCGAATCATGATCAATTGTAAGATCATCGACAATGGAATTCTCCATCGCAAGCATCGGTTTATTAAAACTATCAATCGGCTCTAATTCACGATAACTCAAAATTCCAGGATACGGAATTCTGTTAATATGCACATCATAAAAGGTCATGAAGATACCGATCACTAAACTAAACTCTGCAGAATAATTAGGATCCCTGAGCGCTTCTTTAAGAGTATAATTTTGTCCCTTAATCTCAATAACCGAATCCTCCTGACGGACTCGTTTCTGATAAATAATAACGCCATCTGCGGGTGAGAAAAAATAATCAGTGTCTGACTGAATTGATCTCATCGGGTCACGGAAGAAGTGCCTCTCCGAAAGCCAACGCACTGAGCGCCCCCTTACTTCGGAAACTTCTTCATTTACCCAATCTGAAAGTATCTTTGCCACGTCAATTATCTGAATAGTATGATTATTAAAGTTAATTAATTATTTAGATAAATCAAATCATATTTTATAATTTTATTATATTTGATCGGATCTTTCTTATCAGATATGAGAATTAGGGGGTTTCATGAGCGTATTAGGATTATATTTTAAAAAAATATTAGATCGATTGAAATTCAGGATTAATGAATTAAAGGGGCAAAAAAACACCAATCTATGAGTTATTACGCTTACCTAAGACTGAATCTACCAAGAAAGCGGATCAAGTGAATAAAAGCTCTTCAACTGATCATAGACTCGTGGATAACGTTGCTGAAGTTTCTTAGGTTTTTCGAAAAATGTCTCAGTCGCAACTGCAAAGAATTCAGCTGGATTCGTTGCTCCGTACGCATCGATCACCAATTTTTTTCCTCTTCGATGCCTCTTAGCATGCCGCTCATAGGCTGAACCAAGAGACTTGTCCCAATCTCTATGCTCTTCTGTGAATCCCAATAGCGGAGCCCCGTCTGCAGATCCGTCCCTCTGGTCAAGTTGATGAGCAAACTCATGAATCACAACATTTTTCCCATCAGTCGCGATGGCGGGTCCACGCAAAGTATGAACCCATGACAGTATGACTGTGCCGCTCCCCCATGACTCACCTAAACGATTCCCTCCTCCCCCGACCGTTCCATCGTTATTGATAGAACTTTCACCACTATACATGTCTGGATAAATTAAGACTGTCGATAGCGTATCATAAAACCCACACCTGCCGTTAAGTAAAAGTAAACACGCCTGACCTGCAATAGTAACACACATCTCTTCTGTTAATTCCTCTAAGCCACCACAAGCTTCAAAAGACTTTTCAGCCATAAATACATTTACATAGGAATTTAGGCTTAAACGCAAATCATTCGGCAACCTCCTATACAGTTTAAAATTCTTTTCAAGAATCGCTTCCCACGCATCAGGAAAGGGAGAATTAAAAATCTTATCTCGCAGTATTTTATTTTGCCTAGAAGATCTATTAATCGACCAAATAATAAAAATCGTAACGAGTGTCGTCCCTACAGTAAAAATAATAATTGTGCTCGAATCCACCTAACAAAACTATAGATATAAATAACCTAGTTATTCAAACAATAATTGTTTGACTAACATTATTCTTAGCATAGAAAAATTTGATCCTTCCTTGGATCGACACTAATTACTAAAATTATCCATATCACCTATACATAAATAACTTACCTTTATCTAGTCACCGTATGCATTTGTTATTACCGCTTCTAATCACGTCAATTCTCGCATCCATACAGGGATATGCATACGCAAAAGAAATAAATGCTTCAAACTCTTCAAAAATAATCAAAGTATTCATTCTAGCGGGACAATCGAATATGGAAGGGCATGGACTCATCAAGGGGAATCAAAATCAAAAAGGAACCTTAGAACAACTCACAAAAAATCCAGCAACTGCAAAAAGTTTCCAGCAACTAAAAGACGAAGAGGGAAACTGGAAGATAAGAGATGATGTCTGGATTAGTTGGTATAACAAAAAAGGAAAGTTAACGATTGGAGGATATGCAGGGCGAGGATCGATTGGTCCTGAACTAGGGTTCGGTTGGGCTATTGGAGATTATTTCGATAACCCAGTACTTCTTCTTAAGTTCGGCCCCGGCGGCACAAGTTTGGCAGGTCCCTGGAGACCTCCAAGTTCGGGCAAGAATGGGAATAAACAAAGAGGTCCTGGTATCGGGAATCAATACGATCATTTAATTTCAAGCACCAAACGACAATTAAAAAATCTAGATGCTGAATTCCCTCAACTTAAAGGGCTCAAGTTTGAATTGGCTGGATTTGGATGGCATCAGGGATGGAACGACGGTTGCAGCATGAAAGACTCAAAAGAATATGAATCAAACATGGCAAATTTCATCCGTGATATCCGTAAGGATTTGAACTCGCCTGAACTTCCTTTTGTGATTGCTGGAAGTGGATTCGGCGGTTGGAAACAAAAAATCGATCGCAGACTAATGATCATGTCCGCTCAAAAAACAGTGGCTGAATTCAATGAAAATGCAAAGTATGTCGAGACTCGAGGATTCTTTAGAGATGGGCCAGTTTCACCCAGACCAATCAGGTATCACTGGTGCTGTAACGCTGAAAGTTATTGGTTAATCGGGGATGGAATGGGTAAAGCAATGATTGAAATCATAGGAGGCCCTAAGACTCCGCCACAATCAGCTTCCCCATAAAACAAAATCGATCAAAACAGGGTCATCACATCATGTTCACGATATCACCTCAATCTAAAGGATTTGACATTCAAAACGCTTTTGCTTGCGCCCTCGCATCGAAAACTGCTTATCAGTCACCCGAATTAATAGGCCACCAAATTGGTGAAGAATGGGAAGTCCCCAATTTTTTACCTTTTCATCATTCAAATGTACGTGGCTTTATAGCGGCTTCAAATCATTTTACAATTGTCTCTTTTCTCGGCTCCGAACGTGATTACGAAATTTGGCAGGAAAATATCGATGCCAGTTTTATTGAAGGCCCTTTCGGGCAGGGGGATCGTGTCCATAGAGGATTTAACACCGGGATAGCTAACGAAATCAAAAATATAGAGTCCAAAATAAACTATGTAGGAAATAAAAATGCTCCAGTATTTCTCACCGGTCACAGCCTAGGCGGAGCAATTGCTAATCTAGCTGCCGCCTATTTATTCATTAATAATCACCCAGTACATTCTGTTTATACTTTTGGAGCTCCTCGAGTCGGCTGTAAAAACTTTAAAACCATTTACAATAAATTTGATTGCGGGCGAACTTTTCGAATCGTAAATAGACACGATATCGTATCCAGAATACCTCCCAGAATGCTTCGATACAAACACGTTGGGGAGCTCTACTATTTAAACTCGGAAGGAAAAATCCATGCAGGAATTAATTCTTGGAAAAGATTATTACTTTACCTAGATCCATCAGGAAAAGACCCTAAAGAATATGTCAAAGAAATAGCTAGAAGATTTCCAGGAGCTATCGAAGATCACTCGATGGATAAGTACCTGAAAAAAATTCGACTACTGGCAAATTCATAGAATGTGCTACAAAATTAATTTAGTCACGAAGGAACACTGGTTTCTCGGGTGTAGAAGAAGATGAGCAGTAATAATAACCTCCAACATCAAATTTCAATAGTTCTACGGGATTTTTTATCTTATTACGCACTATAAAATCCGCCATCATGCCCCTAGCTTTTTTTGCATAGAAACTTATAAATTTATGTTTCCCATTTTTGAAATCTTTGAATGTAGGCGCAATCACTTCGGCCTCTAAATTATTAGCATCCACAGATTTGAAGTACTCATTCGATGCAAGGTTTATCAAAACTTTACTCTTGGATTCTTTGATCGCCGCGTTCAAAGCGCCTGTAAGTGCATCGCCCCAAAAGTCATAAAGATTTCTCCCTCTGCTCGTGTTCAGCCCCGTGCCCATCTCAAGACGGTAAGCTTGGATAAGGTCAAGGGGTCGCAACAACCCATACAAACCACTGAGGATACGGATTCTTTTTTGTGCGAAATTAAAATCGGCTGATCGCCATTCATCAAATCCAAATCCAGTGTAAACGTCTCCCTTAAAAGCCAGCAATGCTTGTTTCGCATTATTAGTGCTGAACGGCACTGACCAACTGCGGTAACGGTCATAATTAAGATCTGCCAACTTATCACTAATATTCATTAACTCACTAAGATCCGACTTACCTATTTTAGTAAGATTTTTTATCAACTCCTCGGAATCTTCTATAAAATCTGGAATTGTATGCTTTTTAGTGAGGCATTGAGCCTCAAAATCCATGGTCTTTGCTGGTGATAAAGTAAGTATCATTATGAATATTATTATTATTGATCTATTACGGATTAAACACGTATCACGCCTAATACAAGCCTTCCTGAAGAAAGAACTTAAGAAGACGTGGCGTTTTCCAATTTTTAACATTAAAATCGTAAGCAAAATAAAAAAAAAGATTATGGCTCAGGCAATAATGGATCCAGAAGAAGTTCGTCGTTTCGCGGAAGAACTTAAGCGTTTTAATGAGGATGTTTCCGCGCGTTCAGCTTCTCTTCAAGCACGATTCTCCTCACTCAGTAATACTTGGCAAGATCAAGAGCAGGTAAAGTTTGCAGAAGAATTTGAAGGAATGATGAAAGCTTTACGAAAATTCGTTGAGGTCTCACAGGCGCACTCACCCTTCCTGCTACGCAAGGCAAGACGAATTGAAGAGTACCTTGATCAACGCTAATAGAAGATGGCAGACCAAGCCAAAGTAGCTTCAATCGATTCCTTAGAATCGTTTCGCAATAGCCTCGTTATTTTCATGGAACGCGTTTCCAAATCGATTGACGAAGTAGGTGACACTGTGCGGCGAACGAGGCACTGGGTACAAGACGAACAATACAATTATTGGATCAGCGAAAAGCGCAGAAGAGAGCGGAAACTAGAACAAGCTGAACAGGAACTTTACAGCTCGAGATTATCTACTCTACAGGACGCCAGTACCGAAGCCCAGATGAACGTGAGACGAGCGAACAGAGCAATTGAAGAAGTGGAAGAAAAAATAAGATTAATCAAAAAATGGGGGAGGGATTACGACAGTATTGTAGAACCTTTGGCCCGAAAACTAGACGCTTTGCAGGACCTAGTGACAACAAAATATCCAAAAGCAGTCAATTATCTTGTTCGAACTATTGAAACCTTAGAATCCTATGCCCAAGTATCTCTTCAAAGTAACGATCCTACAGAAACACCTAAATCTGAAACGAAAAATAAATCATAAGAACAGCTCCTGTCGCATAAACAAATGTCAGTAAAATCAACCAGAGGAACAATCAACAAAGCCGTTCGAGATTTAAATGTCAGTTGGCAGCAATGCAAAAATTATTGGGCTGATAGTAAAAGTAAGGAATTTGAAGAAAAGTATATTGCCCCATTGCCGGATGCAGTAACCGCAACATCAAGTATCATAGACGAAATCGATAAAATTCTTACCAAAATTAAACGCGATTGTGAGTAATAAACCCTCAGGAATTAATACAACGTTAAAAATAATCCGTCGATTCAGTTCAGCGGTCATCGATTGCGCTGACAGGGAAAATTCAATTGAAAATAATTACCGACTCAGAACAGCAAGAGCAAAACGTGAATACGAAGAAGGACGATCTGATCTTGATGCATTACATCAGGGAAGTTTAGCCGAGGCACAGTCCATTCTGCACAACCATACAGAGCGAGCTAAGGCCCTTTATAACAACAGAGAATCACGTATCGAAGAGGCTTACTCAAATGCTTTAAACCAATCTAGTGACACTTTAGAAACTCAAAGAGGTAGAAAAATTTCTGAAGTTCAGGCAAAGACCCTTGAAGCAAAAAGGAAAAATGAAAGTGCATTATCTGAAGCAAAAGAAACACAGGTCAGAATTGATAATGTTTCAAAGAAACATGTACATGAATTCAAATATTTGAAGAATAAGGTCCTCTCCTCGTTCAGGGGGTTCCCACTCCTCTCCAGAAAACTAAAAAAACAAATACTTAATCAAAAAGATAGACAACAAAACGAAGCTCCAGATCTTCCAAGAATCTGTACAGATATTGAGAAAACAATAAAATCCACAAGTGAAGACCTCAAAGATTTTGATTCAAATCTAATCCCTAAAATTTTTCGATTCATACCTCTGCAATGGTTGGCACCTATCACAACTATAGGAATCGGCCTTCTTGGCTATTACATTTTCGAATGGGAGGGGGGGGGAGAATATTTACTCAGTTGCGGAATCGCAGCTCTTTGCCTTTTAATTCTATGGATTATCAAGACAAGGTCATCAACCGTAGCGAAAAGTTCAGCAGAAAAGATTTCAAAGCAGCTTATCCGCATCCGCTCTTCATTTGATCAGTTCGATGAGGGTCGAGATTCATGGATGAAAGATAAAAAAAATGCAATCGAAGAAGAACTAGAAAAATACGTCGAGACCCTTAACGAGAACCTTGGAAGCGCAATCGAAAATGCTGAAGAAATTGGCATGGGGAAACCCAAGAAACTCGAAAAACAACACCAAAATATTAAAGAAAAGAATTCATCAATTCATTTTCTAAATCTAGAAAATATCCAGAAAGCAAATAAAGACTCCATTGCATCAGCAATTAGTAATTTCGAATCAGAAAAGGGGAAGCTAGTTAAAGTAAGAGACAATGAAATAGAAGAAGCTGAAATCGAACACAAAAATAAATGGGGAGAATTGGTATCAGAATGGGGAAACGAAGCTGAAACAATTTCTAAATGGCTACGCGAAGAAAAAACCGTCACTAGTCAGCTATTTCCTGTATGGGAAAAGTCCTGGCTTGATTCCTGGACTCCCCCTGAAACTTTTTCACATTGCGCAACATTTGGTTTGCTAGAATTAGATCCTAACTTGTTTGGTGAATCCCCTCCTAAAAGCTCAAGCCTTAAATTGCCTGATCCTGACTCTTTAAAAATTCCATTAAACATCAAAATCCCTCACTCCGGATCCATTCTATTCGAAACAGAATCATCGGAAAACAACACAATAATAGATTCCATCAACAATATCATACTAAGATTATTGTCCGTTGCGCCTGCGGGTAAATTAAGTTTTAGCATCTTCGACCCTGTTGGTTTAGGCCAGAACTTTGCAGGTATCACTCACTTGGCTGATTATGAGGACAGCATCATTAATAAGCGAATCTGGACCCAGCGAGAACAAATAGAAGCTCGCATAATAGAACTGAATGAGCATATGGAGAAAGTCATCCAGATGTATCTCAGAAATGAATATGAAACCATCACTGATTATAATGAAAAAGCAGGCAACATTGCGGAAAAATATCATTTCCTAGTCGTCGCTGATTTTCCAACTAATTTCTCAGAAGCTGCCGCACGCGGACTGATGAGCATCGCAGCAAACGGAGCAAGGTGTGGAATATACACTCTAATCCATTGGGACAAACGACAATCATTACCTGAAGCTCTAGATATAGATGATTTACGAAAATCCAACATCCTAATCGAACAAGACAAAGCGGGCAATCTTGCATTAGTCAACGGATTGAAAAAGGGAACATCCCTGCATTTGGAATCTCCTCCATGCAGCAATGACGCCATTGATTTTGTTCAACGTATCGGAGATGAAAGCAGCAACTCGAACCGCATCGAAGTTCCCTTCAGTTACATTATCCCGAGTGAGGGCGAACATTGGTCAGGAGACACTTCCAATGAGCTTAAAATCCCAATTGGCAGGACCGGAGCCACTAAACTTCAATACTTAAGCATTGGCAAAGGAACAAAACAACACGCTCTTCTTGCCGGTAAAACTGGGTCAGGAAAATCGACTCTGTTCCACGTAATGATCACCAACCTTGCACTTCATTTCAGTCCTGATCAGGTTGAATTCTATTTAGTGGACTTTAAAAAAGGTGTTGAATTCAAAAGTTATGGGGTTAAAAAACTTCCCCACGCTAAAGTTATAGCGATAGAAAGTGACCGTGAATTTGGGTTAAGCGTTCTCCAAAAATTAGACCATGAACTAAAGGAACGAGGAGAACTTTTCCGAGAAGTTGGAGCACAGGACATCGCGGGCTACAAAAGATCTAGCGGTGAATCAATGCCTAGAACTCTGTTACTGATAGATGAATTCCAAGAGTTCTTTGTCGAAGATGATAAGATCGCACAGCAGACCTCAGTACTGCTAGATCGTATAGTCCGACAAGGTCGTGCTTTTGGCATTCATGTTGTGCTCGGATCACAGACACTCGGCGGCGCCTATTCTCTTGCCAGAGCCACTCTAGGCCAAATGGTAATCCGCATTGCACTGATGTGTAACGAAGCAGATGCTTATCTCATTATGGATGAAGGAAACCCAGCTCCACGTCTATTGACACGTCCTGGAGAAGGAATCTACAATGATTCTGCTGGTGCAATAGAAGGCAATAGCCCTTTCCAAACGGTCTGGCTTTCTGAACAAGAACGAAACTCACACTTGGATCATATCAACACACTGAATGAATTAGCAGGGAATCAACAAGGCTCACCAATTGTATTTGAAGGCAATGCCCCTGCTGACGTTACTGAGAATAGAGAGCTCGCCGAATTGTTAAAACAACCGACCCCCCCCTCTCCTATCAATCCTAAAATATGGCTTGGTGCGCCTAACGCGATAAAAGGACCTACAGAAGTCATTTTCCACCGCCAAAGTGGCAACCATCTACTCCTAGTCGGACAACGTGATGATGCCATTATGGCCATTATGAGTATAGCGATAGTTTCTCTCTCCGCGCAATTTAACAACGATGATATAAGCTTCGTTTTTATAGACAGCAACCCTCAAGGATCAAATGAAAGAGAAGCGATTGAGAAATACATCAAATCAATATCCTCTAAAATTGACACCAACTTTGATCAGGATGCCGGAGAGCTCATTCAATCGATTGGGCAGGAAATGAAAAGACGCGAAAGCGCAACTAGCAAAAATGAACCACCTGTCTTCATTTTCATCAATGGTCTTCAGAAATTCAAAAAATTAAGATATGATGAAGAACTTGCATATTCTTTTGATGATTCATCAAAGGAGAGTAATCCTGCATTAATTTTAAATGAGATCATAACAGAAGGGCCACCGCTAGGGATCCATCTAATCGTTGCAATTGATAGCTATAATAACATTGGCAGAACTCTTAGCCGCAAAGCATTGAGTGAATTTGAAATGAGAATACTCTTTCAAATGAGCGCTAATGATTCTGCTGCACTCATTGATTCAACTAAAGCAAGCAGTATTGGAATGCACCGCGCCCTGTTCTATAGCGAGCAAGAAGGCTATCTGGAAACATTCAGACCATATTACATGCCTAGTGATTCTTGGATTCAGGAAAAGAGCTAAAAACACATTGAAGGATTCAATGCGGCTTTGACAACTGGGTTAATAGACATAAAATCCACTCCTAATGAGCGAAGAAGAAAGCAACAAGCACCATTTTCAAGCCGAAGTTCAGCAACTACTGAACATCGTAATCAATTCTTTATACACGGACAAAGAGATCTTCATTAGAGAACTAGTGTCAAATGCAGCTGATGCTCTCGAGAAAATGCGGCATACTCAATTAACAAAAAAATCCGTACTAGATCCGGAATTAGAATTAGCAATTAACATAACAACTGATGAAGAGAAAAAAATAATCACAATAATCGATCACGGGATCGGAATGAATCGAGATGAGTTGACTCAAAATCTTGGAACCATTGCTCATTCTGGTTCAAAGAAATTCATCAACTCATTGTCAGAATCCGATCAAAAAGAAACCAGCCTCATTGGTCAATTCGGAGTAGGTTTTTATAGTGCATTCATGGTCAGTGATAATGTAAAAGTATTCACCCGCTCATGGGAAAAAGATTCCCAATGCCTATCCTGGGCAAGTGATGGAAAAAGCGGTTATGAGATTCAAGAGGAGGGAGATCGGAAAAGGGGCACAAGCATTGTAATTTCTCTTACTGATGATCATGAGGAGTTTTCAAAGGAAGATAGAGTCAAGGATATCCTGCAAAGTTACTCCAGCTTTGTTCCTTTCCCTGTTCTTCTGAACGGAGAAAGGATCAACACGGTCGAAGCCATATGGATGAAACCTAAGTCTGAAATTACAGACGAAGATTACACTGAATTCTACAAGTTTACCGCTAAGGCATTTGACGATCCACATTATAGAATGCATTTCTCTGCAGATGCCCCGCTAATGATAAATTCTTTAGTGTTTGTTCCTAAAGAGAACCCAGAAAAACTTGGATTCGGCCAAGTCGACCCAGCCGTTGCTCTATATTGCAATAAAGTATTAATCGATGGAGCACCAAAGGGACTACTTCCTGATTGGCTTCGATTTCTAAAAGGCGTCATTGATAGCGAGGACCTACCATTAAATATCTCAAGAGAATCGATGCAGGACAGTGCCTTAATTAAAAAATTGAACAGGCTAATCACTAAAAGATTCATCAAATTCCTCGAACGTGAATCGACAGCCGATAATGAAAAATACGAAACATTCTACAACCAGTTTCGCAATTTCATCAAGGAAGGCGTGATCACTGACGCTGACCATCGCGATAGCCTAGCAAATCTCTTGAGATTTGAGACATCAATTGAAGAGCCTGACAATCTAAGCAGTCTCGATCAGTACGTAACTAGAATGAAAGAAGGGCAAGATAAAATCTATTTCCAAATCGCACAAGACCGTAACAGCATTGAATCAGCTCCTTACCTCGAAGCGTTTAAAGTCCGTGGCCTCGAAGTGCTCTTCCTATACGAAGCGATCGACGAATACCTAGTAGGACAACTCACATCCTTTTCAGAAAAAGAGCTTGTTTCGATTAATCGAGCAGACCTTGAATTAGATGATATTGAAACAAAAGGCGACAGCCTGGACGAGAAGTCTGCCTCAGAATTATGCGAGTGGTTAAAAGAAACCTTAGGAGAAAGAATCGCTGAAGTTCGAGCAAGCAAGAGACTGGTAGACAGCCCTGCCGCAGCACTTACTCCAGGTGGAAGTATGAGCCCGCAGATGAAGCAAATGATGCAGCAAATGAACCCCGATTTTTCACAATCTCAATCAGTTGAAATTGAAATTAATCCAAGGCATGAGCTCATTAGGAAACTTCAGGAAGTCCGTCAAAGCCGATCAGATCTAGCGCCCATGATTGCCGAGCAGATCGTGGACAATGCTCTACTATCTGCAGGATTGCTTGATGAGAGCAAAAATATGGTAAATAGGGTTTACGACATCATGTTGAAATCCCTTGATTAAGATCCAGCTCAAAGATAAAAATCACCCCACTTGCACAGTCAATAATTACAATGCAATCTTTTTAAATCTAAAAGAAAAGTCTTAGAGCCCTACAGGAGTTACCGAAGTTGGAGGAGGAGGCTTAACACTTTTGATGCTCTTAAGCTTCTTATGATCTTGATCAGCAACTTCTTTGAGTTTTTCAAGGTCCTCTCTCTCATCCTCAAGCTTAGTCTCAAGAATGTTAACTCTCTCCTCAAGGCTCTCAATTTTTCCTTTAAGGATTTCAGTTGTAGTTTCTTCTGCCATAATATGCAGTTATTTCTTTGCTTCTATTCCTTCTCACCGATGCCTGACAAAGCAACATCATGCATTGATTACGAGCCAGTTATAGCCATTAATTAAAATTATTATGATTTTCACATTACATCCAGTAAATTTTCACAAAAAAAAGAGAATCCTTCTCTCTTACGGAGCTAGAATCATTTATTGTTCTGAATAAGATGCATAAAATATGCTTAGTAATTTCTCTATTATTGGCTTGTTCCGGCTGCGCAAAATATCAAAAACAGTGGGAAAAAACTCAAAACGAAATCCTGCCACCTCACAAAAATTTGGAAGGTTCTTGGGTCGGTTCCTGGAAAAGCGAACCTAGTGGGCATGGCGGCAAATTAAAATGTATTATCAAAGAAACTGATAAAGGCCAATACGAGTTTTATTATTGGGCCACATGGGCAAAAGTAATCAGTGGAGGATTTAGAATAACGTGCAAAGTCAAAAAGATAGACACGGAATGGACCTTTGAAGGGGATAAGAATCTTGGAAGTTTGGGTGGCAAATTCATCCATACCGGAACAGCCTCTCCTAATAAATTAAAAGCCACGTACAAATCTGATCGCGGGGATCATGGTAGCTTCACTCTTTCCCGCCCGCGTAATGATAATTAACTCATAACCCCAAAATGAGCCAATCTGCTAATCTCCTCCATCGTCGTGTTCCCAGACATCACCTGCAACATGCCTTCCTGATAGAGAGACAAGACACCATCCTTTGCTGCCTCTTTTCGCATCTCAGCCATAGGGGTTCCTGATGCTATCATTTCTGCGATACTTGCATTAACAGGGCACATTTCCATCAAAGCAACTCTACCTAAATATCCAGTTCCATTACACTCATCACACCCTGATGAAACAAAAATGGGATCTTCCATCGGACTCTTAATGAGTTCATTCTTATAAAAGAATTCCTGCAATTTTCGTGAAGCCGGTACCGAACGTTTGCAATATCCACAAAGTCGTTTTACTAATCGTTGTGCCTGACTCATAGAAAGCGCATCCGCTAACAAATACGGTTCTACGCCCATCGATATTAGGCGCGAAACAGCTCTGAGAGAATCATTCGCATGCAAGGTAGTCAAAACCAAATGACCCGTCAGAGCGGAATTTATGGCAGCCGTAGCTGTCTCTTCATCTCGTGACTCTCCAACTAATATAACGTCAGGATCCGCTCTCAACAAAGCTCGCAAACCCGTTGCAAAATTGATGCCATGAAATTTATCAGTTTGAGTCTGGTTTATTCCCTCTATCTCATACTCAATGGGATCCTCTATCGTATGAATATTCATATGGGATTCATTGATTGAGTTAATGAAAGCATAGAGCGTGGTCGTCTTACCTGAACCTGTAGGCCCTGTAACTAAGACAAGCCCTTGGTCCCTCTTCATTGTTGAATTAACAATCCCCAATTGACGTTCAGACATGTTTAATTCACTTAACTCCTTGATCCCGTCTTGCTTATCCAGAAACCTCATGGTCAGTTTCTGATTTTCCTTCCGGCATGGCACTGCCGATACACGAACATCAATTCGCTTTTGTCCAATCTTCAATCCAAATCTCGCGTCTTGGAGGTCTTGATGCTGATGCCCCATGTTGGAGTAATTTTTAAACAATGCTATGAAACGTGGCAACTGCTCCTCTGAGCAAGAATGAATAACTTCCAATGACCCATCGATGCGAGCTCTGAATCGAGCCGTATTAAAGTATTTTTCTACATGCAAATCAGAACCACGACTTGAAATCGCTCTAAACAAGATCCACTTCAACACATCTTCCGGAGAAGTATTCGGGTTAGATGGGTTCAAGTCAGCAATGTCTACTGGATCAATTTCAAGAAGATTCTGATCCTCAGAATAGTAAAGATCCCCAGATTCTATAATGTCTTGCCTTTGAACTCCCCTACCCCTACTTCTTGCTATAGCAGAACGAATTGAATCACCATCAGCTAGAATGGGTATTATCTCGACTCCATCATGACCATCTGACAACCACTCATCTTCAAATCCGTATACTTTTTCATTTTCGCATAAGAGGTATAAAACACCGTCACCTTCATGCATCGGGTAAACGACATGCTTTTCCAATAATTGGTCGGCAAAAGTAGTTTGGTTAGGAGTTTCGTCAGGATTAAAACATTGCTTGCCATTTAACAAGTAGAAAAAGGCTACTCCATAATGGCGAGGCAAACCCTTATAATCTGCTGAGCACAGCACCTCTATTCCTTCATTCTCAACAGTCAGAGAATGCCACTTATCTTTTTCTGAATCAGGCAGAGGATAATTATTTGAAAACCAATTCAATATTGAAATTGGCTCAGCAGAGGCAGAAGGAGGAAGGATTTTTTCGAGGGGACTGATAGCAGATAAAGGTTTAAAATCTAATCGAGATTGAAGATCTTCAAATATCGTAGTGTAACTCGATTTAGATATCACAACTTTAACACACAAGTAGTCAGGAATCCCCCAAGTATCATCTGATAGAGGATTAAAATGACCAAGAATCGGCAAAGGTCCCAAAGTTCCTATCGGAATCCAGGGCTCGTCCCCGGAAGGCATCCTTCCCAGTTTCCTCAGCAAGTTTTCCGCATCAGCCGAACATGATGCCCGCGGTAGTTCTACAGGAGGAATCCCCGAACGGCTAGCGATTTGGTCTAAATCTGGTCCTTCAGAAAGAGATATAGAACTCATATCACCCCCATGATCAACCTTATCATCACCCTGAACTTCTTTAGATGAATCTCCATTCAGATCCGTAAGCTCTGTTACCAGAAACCGTGAACTCAAGTCATGTTCTTCAAGATTATTCATTTTTCAATTCATTAAATTCATCGCCCAACAGGCACGTAATTTTTTGGGAACTCGTAATTTAAGCCATAATCAGACCCATCAAACTTCACCCACACACCAACACCAGCTTCGCCTGGCCATATTGCAACAAACACATTGCCGTTCCATTGAAGTCGATAATTTGACACCGCAGAACTCACAACGGGATGCCAGTTAGGTTTTAAAAACGGCGCTCCAGGAGCAGGAGTGTTATCATCCCTCCATTGCAACGTTCTAATAATAGAAACCTCTTCACCAGCCATAGAATCATCTCTACTTATCTCTATTTCGTAATTGAGCTGGCTATGCTTTTTTATTGCTTTGTTTAGACTCTCAACAAAATCCTTAACTACAATTTCCTTTGAATTGCTCAGAACTCCACCGAGTTGAGGAATTGCGATGCTTGTAATAATGCTCAACATCGCTACGACAATAATTAACTCAACAATGCTAAATGCACGGATTTGATTGCCGGAAAAAGAGCATTTTTTATTAAACATTTTATTAACAGATTTAGAAATCCTTCTTATACCTCACACTTAATAATAGATCTCACCATAGGGGCCTCTGAGCTGGACCTTAGATATTCGTCCGAGATTTCCCGGTAAGGTTATTTGATATCCAGAAGGCATGTATTCGAATAAATTCGAGGGTGCAAAAGCGAGGTAATAAGACAAAAGAGCGTATCGGCCTTGGGCATTGACCTGCTGACCCCAATAGTCACTCGCATTTTCATGCCCATTAGCCTGCACATAACTGACCATCGCTATATTAAGGGCCTCCGCCCTTGAAATAGCCATGTTCGTTTCACTGTCCTGCTTAACAGCAACAATGTTAGGAATTGCAAGGAACGTAATGATACCAATTATTGCAACAGCAGCCAAAACTTCCACAAGGGAAAATGCTTTTTCTTTGATACATGTATTTCTTTTTGTTTTCATTTAATTAGGGAAACAAATTAACTTTAGGATATGTGTTTTTGTTATCATTGCCCGGAACCTCCCACGCGGAGAGCATAAGGTATTGATCCGTTTTGCGCATCGCTCCGCTGAGAATTTTAGTTGGCGCAAATTGATATGATGAGCGGATAAAATGCTCATAAGTATCTTCATCCAAATAATTCTTAATCAAATCCAACCTCCCTTGGACTCCTGCTAAACTGCGCGAACTTCTAGGCGATCCAGGCGCCTCAGTCCAATAATTAGTAGCATAATTATATTTGTTCCTCACATAAGACACGGTCCGCTCCATTACTAGATTAGGATTATTTGGATCAGGCCTTTCATATCCTCCCACTTGACCCGCAACCCAGTTATTAACAGCCGATTGAAGCGTCGCCTGCTGCTGCCTAGAAACAACATTTCTAGAATCCTGAGCCGCATTAGAAAATGAATTTATGACGATAGCGGCCATTATAGAAATGATACCAAGAACCAACAACAACTCGACTAAAGAAAATCCAACTTCACCAATGTTGCCTCTCTTTGTTACTTTCATTTTAAGGATATTTTTTCTAATCTCTTAGGTCTTGTTGAATTAAGGGCTCCTCAACTGAACGTCGAGGAGCCCCTATCTCATACTTTGTTATTTAAATATTTTTATTTTGGAGAATAAACGATCATCTTAGCTTGGGCATCATATGAAAGATGCTGAGAGGCTGACATTTTTTCTTGATCACTAAGGTTTGGAACTTTGAAAACAGTGCTATCAAATCCAGAATCTATACTTCCGGTTAGTCCAGGACTAACAATTTGATTAACAATTGCATTAACAGTTGATGAGGAACCTAGATCCGCGCCAGCAGCTACCGCAGATGCACACACTGATGCAAGGTTCTGAGCATTGCGTTTAGCTTTACTTTTATTAGCCTGTTCAGTAATATTTCCAATAGTTGGTACTGCAATAGCGGCAATAATGCCGATGACTGCGATTACGACGAGCATCTCTACAAGGCTGAAGCCAGCCTTAACGTTTTTGACTATATTTGTCTTCATGATGATGTTTTTATTTAAGTATTTCTTGCGTGGCTTTTATGAGCCTTTATGGAAATTACAACGACTATTAATATTTGGCAAGTCCTTTTTATGGTTATTGTGGTTTTTATTGTCTATTATATTTATTATTAATATTTCCTAACTATATTTATACTTAGCCCTTAAATCTTAAAGTCTAGTTTTCCCTATATATTAAGCCAATTTCAGCTCAATTATGGAGCATCTTAATGATGGACCTGCACTTTGGCTGGTGGAGCGCCATCATCACCCGAGCTAGGTAACATGTGCTGCCCCAGATTAAATATAGGCGAATATATTGCATAAATAAGAAAACCTACAAGCGTCCCTAAAATAACTATGGTCACTGGCTCTAAAATCTTATCAATTTGATTAGCAATCGTGTCCAACTCTTCTTCATAATCATCCGCAATTTCATCGAGCATTTCAGTTGCCGAACCAGTCTCAGAAGCAATTTCCATTACACCACAAACGTTCCGCCCGTCATCCCCCAACCAGTGAGATTCCATCAGGAAGCTTTCTGATAATCCAAGACCTTCACGGATGTGATCACATACTCTACCAAAAAATTCTTTATGATAAATATGTGGAGCACTATCAGCTGTTATCTGGAGGCTCTTACTAATTCTCACACCCGATTCCAGTAACAAAGAAAGACAACGAAAAGTGACTGCAGCAGATGATTTACGAACGATCCCGCCTACTGCGGGTGTATGCGCAAAGATTTTTTGAATGAACGGATTCTTCATAATCTTAGACCAAGATTTAATAACCATCACTATCATAGCTATTGGTAATATTAATACGTAAGGCTTATTGATAAGCATGTCCGAAAGCTTCATCATCATAATAGTTGCACCAGGAAGATCAGCTCCAAGATCCCCATAAAGCTTCGAAACTGCTGGGACCAAGGTGTAACTCATTGTAATAACAACACCGACCCCCATCGTTATGACAATCCCAGGGTAGATCATTCCTTTCTGCAACTTCTTAATAATGCGCAATGTTTTCTTTGAAGACTTTCCAATCTCAGCAAAAATTTCAGGCAACCTACCAGACTCCTCTCCCGCTTGAATTAAAGCAATTATTTCTGACCCAAATTCATCGGGGAATAGTCTCAACGCATCACTTATCTTATCTCCAACAGAGATCTGATGCGCTACTTCCGCTATGATTCCCCTATAGCGTGGGGACTTGACCCTGTTCGCCTGTAATTCAAAACTTTTTACAGTCGAAATATTACGCTCAAGGCAACGAGCAACACCCGCAAATAAAGCTGCACGGTCTTCTACATTACCTTTTTTACCAGTGAGACGATGGACGCATTCATCTAATCCACAAATACTTGATACCTTAGCAAGTTCATTAGCAGCTTTACCTGCACCTGAAACTGCCTTCTCATCAGTATCCGTATCAACTATCAAAAGACTGGTTCTCCCAGTATTTGTATTCGCTAATGCAACTTTCTTAAGCATAACTCTTCAATTAGATTTCTATTAATGACCAGCTCGCGTATATAGTCGATATACTGTAATTTTTGGCAAATCCCTCCTTGCCTCATCTTCTAACTTATTATTATCCAATACTCCTGAGCTCCATCGCACTTTACTAGGATTTGTTATTACAGTTAGTTCAATATCTGATGCTATAACAGAAACTGATCCAGCCATTACAGAATATGGAATTGAAATTGATAACTTTTCGACACAAGGGTCTGATGGAATCAATCGAATAATTTCCTCAGGACTAAGCCCTAACCTAAATAGCCTTGCTGCGTTCTCTTGTATGGACAAACCTCTGGCAATTCGATTCCCAGATTCCTCTTGTGATACGGTTGCAATTCCAAGAGAAAGCGCTGCACCCAATGCAATAACAATAATGCCACTTGCAGCAAGAACTTCAATGAGACTATATGCCCTTTGTGATAGGGTGACTGGTTGCAAAGAAGATCTCATTAATTTGTGTTAGGATAACTTTCGATCCATGCTGAACGTGGGGCCAAGTATTCTAAAAATTTAGGATCAGTCTCACGTATGACGTTGAGTTTTTTATTTCCATTTTCAGACCATTCAAATGATTGATCCGTTGCAATACCTCCTTGTATAGTCACCTGTCCGAATGGATTCTGTTCTTCAAGAATTTTTAAGGGCGTATCCTCTGCAATTAGGATCATCCTCCACAGCGGATTAATGGACGCTTTAGTAAAGGCATATTGAACATCGTAAGAACTAGATTGAATATTCTTTTTTACTGCAACAACTAGCCTGCGATTACTCTTACCATGGAAAAATATTCTACTAAGATCCAATATTGATTCTGATGACTGAGTAATTATAACGGCCACTTCAGAAAGTCGGTTAGCATGACTGAAAATAAAATTAGACTGACCATGGAAATGCACTTCACTAACATTGTCTTCGATATGGATGTTAGAAAGAAATGAAGATTCTAAGTCTATTTCAATCTTACCTAGCCCATTACTAGTAACTCCACGTCCATTATTGTGAATGACATTGCCTCTTACTCTTGTGCATCCAATCTCCTCTATAAATTCTTTCATTGACCATGACTCTGTATGGCTAGGATCAATAATATCTATTTCCCCTGAGAAGACAGACCTCGAACCCACAGCACTACTGGTCATAGCCAACATCGTAAAATTTGAAGGAGGAAAATACTGCCCATCCAAATCTCTAATAGCTTTGGCGTCATCAAATTCAGTAATCGTTGGGATCATGTAAGTAGATGTTCTTAATGAATCACCTATAAAAATATTTTTTGGATCCCAAATTAATGTATTCCCATAAACTTTTATATTACCTGAAAGTCGCTGACCCTTCTCTGTATTTGATTCGGGCCGATGCATAACAATTAAATCACCAGACAATTGAGCTGATCGGCTTCTGAGAAGATAATTACGTAAATAAGTAGATGAGGGCAACCTCGTCGCATCCGCTGTACCCCACTTCCTTTCAACATTCATTGAAACAGGAATCCCAACTTGGAATCCATGACCATTGCCCTGCCCTACAGATACAATGCTGTTAACCGTTGTGGTCGAAGAAAAAGCAGACTCTTTTATAGCCGGTATAATTGTCCGGCTATCGGAATTCGGCATAGAGATAAAATGCGGAGTACTCTGCCTAATGGTCAAAGCTCTGCTATATAATGATTCCCTTGCTACTGATCGGGAATTTAATTCTTCTATCCGATGTGACAGTACATTTTCCTTATTATTAATATGAGAAGAACGTGCAGATAACAATGAGATCCAAGAAGCCAAACCTACCGTACCCACTGTCATAACCACGAGGCTCATAAGAATTGTACTTCCAGCCTCTAATGGCTTTAGTCCTATGTTATTAGATTTCATTTGGCAGCATTTACATTGAAGGATACAAAGGAACCGTGAAAAAATAATTCGTTCTTCCTGCCATATCTGAATATGCAGGCAAAGGATTGGGTGATCCAAATTCAGAACTTCGATCAAAAGAAAATGCAGAGATCGATTTTAGTCTGCCTAGACTTGAAGCTGCAGGGTCAGGCCACCAAATAAAATAAAAAGGCATATCAGTCGCCGTTTTAAAATTGTCCATGGAGCCTTCATTATGTATTAGCCTTGTTCGTTTCTCATGAAAAACAAACAATGGTTGGAATGGAACTCCCTTCCCATCATCAGGGTAAAAAATATCATAATAATCAGTTAGCACATTCCAGGAGTAGCGTTTTACACTTGCGTAGGTGCCTAGTGGCTTGGCTGTGCTTTGTATATCGATGTCATAAATAGCCCTAACAGCAAGAAAATCTGGAAACCCGCTCGGCTGTAAAATGAAAATAGAGCCATTGTTAAATGAAGAACTTCCTCTCCATGACTTATATACTGATGAGCTTTGACTCATCACTTTAGCAAGATGCAATCTAAATGATTCTGGAGAATTCAAAGATCTTCCATCAATTTCACCGTCCAAAGGGATATATACAGGACGAAATGAATTCAATCCATCCCTCGCAAGACAAAATACAGCAGATGCATGAGAGACGTCATCCCAGAATCGACTGCGAACACGGTCTGCCCTAGCTGCACGCCCATAACTTGGAGCCTTATATGTATTTACAGTACTGCCACTAATATCGTAATAACTCCTTGCAGATGATTGACCTATTTCTATAGATACAATGGTAGAAACCTTGCGCTGATTCATTCCGATTGCATTAAATGCAAGAGCCGCACCGGTTAAGACTGACGCCGCAATTGCAGAAGCAATCATAACCTCCACTAGCGAAAAACCAAGATCACTAGGCAATGAAGACAATTGTCTTGCTCTGTGAATGGATGACTTCATTAATCAGTTTCCGGATCTTCCTCATTCGAGTATACAAGCTGAGGGGAACTCGATGAATTATTGTTTGAAGAGGTTGGTAAAACGATGCCTACTTTGGGTTCAAGATCTACGGCTATTGTTAATTGCCTAGGCTCATCAGCCTCTTCGTCACCTGCCCAGGTAATTTCAATCATAGAAGGCGTTATCTTTGTAACTATTAAATCGTCAGTCTGTTCATTGATGAGCTTTGGGATTTTCTTACCCTCAACAAGAATGACTCCACCTAATTGTACCTTATAGCCATGAATCCCTTTAGCCACACCACTCACATGCAATTTTTCCAAAACAGATCGGATCTTAGCCTCTTCAGTCTGTGAATCAGCGCCAGAGATTATTTGCTCTTCCTTTGCTCTTATCGCAAAAGGATTTCGTTCCTTTGATACGAGTAAATATCCTTTGATCGCCTCTTTCTTCTTTTTGGGTAAAATCCCAAAACTCTCAGCACTTTTAGATATACCGTCAGAAGACAAAAGATCGACTGACGGAATATCGGCCATGGCTGATCGAAAAAGAAAAATAATTAGAAATGCTGCAGTTAATTGAAATGTTCTCATATCTATTTCTTCTATGCTTGTGAATCTTTTCCGTTCTCTGAATTAATTATTGGAATATCAAGTGATAGCTCCATTTTTATATCATTCCCCGATTGCCCCTTTGATAACTTGCAATTAGATACACGTATAGCTGGTAAGCTACCCTCAAGATCCGCCAACCAATTCAATGTCTTTACGTAATCATCTTCGAAAACCAACTTCGCATTTAATGTTTTAGAAATAGTACCTCCCTTCACATAATCAACCGTTTCATAGACCTGTGATAAAGTAATGATCCCGGCTTGTTTTATGCGAAGATTAATTAATGCCTCTCCGAACTGTGCATTCTTTGTCTGCTTAATATAAGGCTCCCATTGATTTAAATATTCTCTAGAACCTATAGTGTCTTTCTTTAGAATAACCATTTTCCGCTGCTCCGCACTTCGCGCAAAAACAGCCCCATCAAATGCCGTTCTGGACATCCTCTCAGCGTCGCGGGCTAACCGCAACTTCTTGTATGAAGCATTGGTCCAATGACCCATTAACATAATAAATAGCCCGAGAGCCAAGCAGCCAAAATGTTTGTTATTCATTATTGTTCAAACTTAAGTTGTTGTTCTTGTTGCTAACTTTTTGCCAAATTAAAGTTGCCTGGTAATCAACTTGACCTCCCTCCCCCGATGTTTGATTAGCTGAATATGCGCGATACCCAAGCTCATTAATTGCCGATAACGTTGAATCCAATTGCTTCTGCCCCCCATTAACAAAATCTAATCCAATTCTAATCTGATGAGGGTTTTCCACATCCCTAACTAGAGACAATTCCTCAATAGAACTCTTGACGCCCATACTGCGCGCCACCCCAACAGCTAGAGGCTGAAGCTGCCTAGATCCTCCCACCCAATCATACACATCCTTTGCTCGACGGTCCTCGTCTTTGATTAATTCGATCTGCTTCTCAGTTTCTGACTTCCGTAAAGTCTCTTCTTCAATTATTCCCTGCCACTCAATCTTTGCAGCTTCTGATTCTTTTATCTTAAAGAAAAACAAAAGGTTCAAAGCAATCGCCGCCACACAAGAAATACAAAAAATCACAGGAACCAGAATAAGAATCCTCGGCAGCGGTTTTGTTATATCCTGCCGCTCAGTCTTTATGTCATGAAAAGGTTGGGTGCTCATACTTATTGTCTATTTGTTTTTAAGCAAGTTCCACAAACCATATGAATCGCTCATATCATTTATCCTAGCGTTCGGAGCAAGCTCACTAAGCATTTGACTAATACCTTCAACAGTCTCATCAGCAGATAAAACTATCTGCGCATTTGAACCAAGAGCTTCTACTATAGGAGCAATAATTTTCCTTAACGGCTCCATGTCTTTCTGCGTATACAGACTGTTTCTTGAGCGTAGCTCAATCCACTTTTCTTGGTCACTTTTCAGAATGCATACTGAGCCTTCACAGCAAGTAATAAGAATAACGTCACCTAGAGGTTCGGACACATTCTCATTATAATCCTTTTGAGCTTCAGATATTTGATCAAGGGATTCGGACAGCATGCCATAAATTCCACAACAAATCCTACCGATTTTTAATCCGGAACTTTTAAAAAGAGTTTCTATTTCTTTTATATAATCTTCATCTACGGCTAAAAGTATACTCGAATTAGATTCATCATTATGTTTTAACGCATATCTTTTGCCTCTCTCCGATTTAGATCCTAAGACCGCTTTAGGATTGGTTCTAATAAGCTCACTTACGCCATTCTTTCTCGTTAAATTTGTTTCAAGACTGATTACAAATCTATGATTAATAGACACAGCGCACCAACCACCATCAGTTAGATCCAGCCAATCTTCACTCATGTCCTGGACAACTTCCTTTACGGAGCCAGCAATAGAATTTTCTTCTCCCAGAACGCCGTCCTTACTGACGCTCCTCCAACTCACTACTTCCTTACTAAAATTCAATAACAGCGTCTGCTTATTACGAAATCTTTTTCTCCACATGCAGGAACTGTCATCTGGATCAGGCCGAAAAGCCGCGAAGCTAAGTACGTTTGTAATGTCTGATAATTTCATCTTGTCATCTCCAATTGTATTTCTTCTTCATAATGAAGAAATTCATTAACTTCCTCAGAGCTAAAGCCTGTAGGCTCCTTAAATGTAGGCCTCCACCCTTCCGCAAGACGATCACTTAGACTTGTCTCAAAACTACACATCCCTCGCTTTGCTCCTGTCTCAAGCTCCTGATCTAACTTCTTATACTCTCCTCTGCGGATTAAATTAGATACCGAATCGTATTGAAGGAGCATTTCGTGTATGGCAAACCTCTTTCCCTTCTCTTCATCAAACATTAATCTCTGACAAAGAATCATTCGTAAAATATCAGCCAAAGTACTCTGGGCACTTTCCACTCTTTCAGAAGGTATCAATTTCAAAAATCGCTGAACTGTCTGAGCTGCACTCGAAGTGTGGAGAGTCGCCACTACTACGTGACCAGTTTCAGCAGCCTGTAAAGCAATCTCGGCAGTCTTCCCATCACGAATTTCTCCAACCATTATTACGTCAGGAGCCTGCCTTAACGATCCCCTAAGAGCTTCCGCAAAATCCTCATCATCTTCCCCAATTTCTCTTTGTGAAATCAATGAAGGAATGCTCTTAGTGGGATAAATATATTCGATCGGATCCTCGAAAGTAATGAAATGTTCACGCCGGCGAAGGGCACGATGTAAATTTAAGGATGCGATCGTAGTAGTTTTTCCTGAACCTGTTGCTCCACAAATTAAAAAGAGTCCATTCTTCGCCTGCAAAAATGCTTTTACAGCTGCATTCGGAACACGAATATCATCACACGAGGGTATTTCTGTGGGCAAGAGACGAAGCACCCAGCGATATCGACCTCTACTTACCATTTTATTAATACGAAAACGGCAATTCCCTATCATTAGCGCATAATCTGAACAACCTGGGATTACCGGGCTTTCTTGATCAGGTTGATAGATGAAATGATCAAATAGTAATTCCCCATTTTGCCTATAAACAAGAGGCTCCCAAGGGGTAATATAAAAATCCGAGATGCCCTCCCCTTCGGCCAACTCAATTAGCCTTTGCCCTAACGGACATTTGTCTGTTACTCCTTCCATTTGTGTGGTGATTTTGGGGTTTTAGGAATAGAGATGTTCAATCAAACGACACTCATTCTCGTTTATCCTTTATCTTTACCTTGTTGAATTAATCGAAGTGATTTCTAAATCATTATTTTCATGACCAGAAAATATAGAGCCATCTTTCATTAGCCTAACTATCCCGACACGCTTCTGAGATCCAAATTTCCTGAAGGCTCCTAATACAACACTTCCCCCATCGCGCAGTGATAAAACTTTAGTCACTGGACCGTCTGCACCAGCAGCTGGATCAAAAGCATTATAAAGCGAACCGTTCCGGTTAAGAACAGCAACTCTATTAATTTCATTACTACCAACTTTAGTAAAATCACCTCCTATTAGTATCCTTCCATCCTTTTGAATAACTGCGCTGCTTATCTCTCCATTGATACTCTCAGGAACAAAACCTGAATCCACAGATCCGTCCTTTAATAAACATTTAAGTTTACCAGTAAAATTACCCACGAGGAGGATTCTCCCATCATTCAAAACTAATGCCTGGTGAATTGAACCGGATGAAGGAACATACCCTCTGAATACATCAAATTTTTCATTAATTCCTGCATCAGAATCAAGCAATGCCACCCGAGGTTGGAACTCTTCTCCATAATTATTAAATTCACCTACAGCAAGAATCTTATCTCCTTCAAGAAGAGAAACTGAGCGAACAGTGCCATCGAATCCACCAGTAGAAGCAACTCGCCACTCCCCGACCCAGGTCTTCGAGGGATGCGTCTGCACCCATGTCCTCGTCGTCTTTCCTGGTGGGTCAAATGAAGCATCAACACTTCCATCTGGATTCAACCTAGCAATCCTTTTCAGAGAAGGATTGCCTCCAACACTCTGAAAGCTTCCCCCAATTACTACCTTTCCATCAGGCCGTTCGACAATTGAATAAACAGCACCTCCTTCAACTTGTGAAGAAAATTCAAGGACCTCGCCATCGGCATTCAACTTTGCTAGGCCTAATCTAGCGACCCCATTTATCCTAGTGAATGCGCCTCCAACTAACAAGCTTCCATCGGACAGCTTGATTAATGCCTTAACCTCTCCATTAGCACCAACCCCAACTCTAAAAGAATCATCGATCTGACCAGTTTCAGTATTTATACGCGCTATATTCTCTGTGGTCTTAACATAAGTTTCCGGAAAATCTCCTGTGATTATAGCCTCACCCTCTGACTTTACAGATATTGCGAAAACTGAAGCATCAATTGGAAGTTTCTCCGGCGAATAACTTGAATCAATTGATCCATGAGTATCAAGCCTAATGAAAGATCCCTTTGGAGAGTAACCATCGTCTACTGCATGAAACTTACCACCGACAAACACCTTATTACCTTGCGTCACATGTGAAGAGTATACTGTCCAAGAATCGATCCCTGATTGCTCATAAAAATGAAACGAAGAGTCATGAGAGCCATCTGAGTTTAATCTGGCGACACTTGCAACTTCATTTCCATCGAATTGATCGAATGATCCTCCAATAAAAAGCTTACCCCCCTCATAAACATTAACCGTATATACTCGATCGTTCGCTCCATCACCTGGATTGAATAAAGAATCATTCCTCCCTGATTCACCTCTTACTCGTGCAACATTATTGCGAGAAACTCCATCATATTTATCAAAAAAACCACCTACCACTATATCCCCATCACCGTCAATACATACACTATGAACGATTCCTTGAACTCCCTTTGAAGTATCAAAGGACATATCAAGTTTGCCATTGAGATGGATTCTAGCAAGACTATACGCTGGCACAAAATTATACCGCGCAAAACAGCCAGCGACTATAATTTTATAATCATCTCCAACCCCTTCACCTCCAGAAATCAAGTTCTGATTCTGTATAGCCAAAGCGTGGACCCATCCGTTCTGGTCACTATGAACTCCTCTTCCTACCTGAAATGAATCATCTAAAGAACCATCAGAATTAAGACGAGCGAGCCCCATCCTCCATTCATTGTTATATTTTTTAAATTTACCACCAACAACAATTTTGCCGTCAGGCTGAATCAATAAAGCTAACACTTCATCATCGAACCCATCACCAGGATCAAAACCCTTATCCACGGAACCATCCAAATTAAAGCGAACGATTCGATTTCGAGAAATACCGTTAACCGAAGTAAATTGTCCCCCAGCAATAGCTTTCCCATTAGACTGAATCGCAATGGCTTTTCCTGACCCATTAAGCCCTAACCGAGGATCAAATCTTAAATCCAATCCACCTTCAACGCTGTGCTGCCGTATATTATGGAAAGTAGCATGAGTGCTCTTATGAAAAACTCCACCCAAATAACCTTCCCACTCAGGAACATGCCACCGATTCAAGGCAACACTATAAGGCGAACTAGGATTAAACCAATGAGCATAACCCTCTGGCCCATACACTCGCGCATTAATTTTAATAACATCACTCGACCCCTTAAATGGATCTATTGGGCCAGCATACAAAGTTCCTCGAACAGGTTCTCCCGAGCTATCATGACCAGGATCCGTTCCATCTGAAGTGTAATAAATCCTCCAACCTTGAGGCAAAGACCCTCTAGCTGCCACTGGAGACATCGTAATCTTCTGATCTCCTACAAGGTTCCCACTTTCATTCACATTACCTGTCGGAGGGCCAAGTATAATTCTATCTATTCCAATTGAAATTTCAGAAACAGGCGAATCAATAAGTATTCCTGAATTGAGAGATTTAGCCGCTACTTTAACTTCAAATTCATCTCTTTGCCCCCAATCATCAAGCGTATAACCCAATTCAGTTCCGGCAAATCCACCAGAAAACCGTTGCTCAATATTATCTATTGCTATCGGATCCGACCCATCAAATGACCATGAAATTTTAAAATGATCAGAGTTTTGGTACCTGTTAGGTATGTTCTCTGAATTCAACAGTGATACAAGTACCGGAGATCCAACAAAAGCATCATTCGCAGAAGAAACCATTCTTCCTCCCAACTGTTCATAATTTATAGGATTATGAAAGGCACTCAATCCAATCTCTAGTTGCACTGGATCCGCATTATAAGAGTTAAGAATTACACCACTGTCAGCCCATGACCCGGACTCAAGGCTAGCCGCCATCGCCGCAACCCTGTCACCAGGGTTGATTTCAAAATTTTGCCCGGAATAAAGACTCCAATTATTACCATCCAAACTATAAAATATCCGTGAAGAGCCTTCTGGGTTTGGATTGCTAAGCGAAATCCTGAAAGCTTCAAAATTGCGAAGATCGTAATTCCCCCCAGCGGATGAAAATGACGGAGAGTTAAGATCGAGAGGACCAGCGTAATGCGCAGATGAAGCTAGGGGAAGAGAACCTCCTTGATCTAAATTAATCGGGATCACCAATCCACTCTTAATTACATTCTTATCATCATAATCCCAAACCCAGTTACTTTTTTTAGCAAGCTTTAGCGTAGACGCACGATCCTCCACTAAAGATGAGTTCCTTCCCAAAGCTTCATTCATGCGAAAAGATTCAATCCCTAAATCTCCACCCCTCGCGACAATGAACCTTTTCGTATGCAGATTCCATAAGGCTCTTGGCTTTCTGGTTGAAGCTTCAGCCTTTGACTGCATAACAAGCTCCAATCGAGAGTCTATCATTGATTCTCTAAGGCCTATGATTTCCCTGAATGTGTTTTCAGAGGCAACGGTTTTTAATTTTTTGATAATTTCGCTGGGTGGTAAATTTGCATCCAATTCGCCACCATGCGCTTCATATACCCTGAGCGATTGATTAATAACCGCTATATCTTGTTCAAGCTTAGTTGCCTTTGTAGAAGCCTTTATTTCAATAAACCCTACAAATCCAACCGAAGCGATGCCAGAGATCAGAGTGATCGCAAGCATCGATTCCACCAAAGTGAACGCTTTCGAGAATGATTGTTTAAACATTTTCTGTATTGTTGTTTAGTTTTTTATTACTCTTTACAGCTTGTGGGTAATATAGATTCTATGGTATTTATATTTTTATGCAATGCTAAATTATGGTTTTTATATCCGCGAGAGGCGAGGGGCCTAATGATATTTACATATACTCTTGGCTATTAAAGGTTTATGGCCTTTAAGAGGATTTATTGGAGCTACTCAAACTCTAAAGGGTATTCCCCTGATTGAATCAATGATTGTATTGATTCCTGAACAAAATTCTTATCCTCCTGATATGTGACACCAAACCAATTACTTGAAGTTTGAAGTACCTCAACGGAAGCATTTCTTGCTTTAATCATAGAATCTACAGCAAAAGGAATATAAAATTCTGAAGTTAAATCTTCCAAATTTTGCTCTAAAAAGTCCGTAAATAGCTCCTCTAAATGGATGAAAATATACGGAGTGAAACCCCACATATTCATGGAGACAATTTCAGAGCCATCCAATAATTCACTATCCCCATTCTCACTCATGTTTACTGGCCCCGATTCAGTTTTAGCAATTTTTGTTAATTCCTTAACGGATTCAAGTTGCCCTGATGCATTAATAGAACAAACCCCTCGTGAGACGCTTCCATTTTCAGACAATGTATTTCGCAGAGAATACCCCATCATGCAATAAGTCTTCTGCCCATTATTATCGCCAACTTTGGTTAAATAATTGCATATCCTAGTATAGGCATCCCTACCATAAAAATCATCAGCATTAATTACAGCAAAAGGTTCATTAACTACTCCAGATGCAGCCAAAATTGCATGCCCTGTTCCCCATGGCTTAATTCTTTCTTCTGGAACATTAAATCCATCAGGCAATTCATTAATGTTCTGATAAGCATATTCAACCCCAATTTTATCTACAAATCTACTTCCAACGCTTCTCTTAAATTCCTCAGAAAATTCTTCTCGTATAATAAAAACAACTTTGGTAAATCCTGCCCTAATAGCATCAAAAACAGAATAATCTATTACCGTTTCACCATTCGGTCCCACAGGATCCAACTGCTTCAATCCTCCGTATCGGCTTCCCATGCCTGCAGCTAAAACTAGAAGAGTAACTTGATTCATTAATGTTTATTTTAGAAAGATTTAAATTATTTTCCTTAGAAGTAAAGTCAAGCACGCTAGAACCTTAAATAAGTAACAAAAATACAATGCTAGTAACGCTAATATAATTAAGTATTATTTAGCAACCCTAGACATGACAGAAGAATCTTTAGCAGAATCATGGAAGGAATGGTTTCATTTAAATGGAACTCGCTTGCTCCTATTCGCTAGGGGCAAAACAAAATCAGAAGCAGATGCACAAGATGTTCTGCAAGACACAATCCTTCGATTATGGAAATCATATTCTTCCCCTATAGATGGCCACTTTGACCCGCCCCCCCTAGCATTGGTATACACGGCTCTCAGGAACGCCGCAATTGACCATGCGAGGCGAATCAATAGAAGAACTCAAAGGGAACAAAAATCTGATTTTGTTGTAAGAGACAGAGATCAAGTTGAGAACTGGTTTGAAACGTCATCTCTAGAACAATCCGAGCAAGCTCAAATTATCAAAGAAGCACTTCAACAAATTCCTGAAAAATTTCAAGAAGTACTCGCCCTAAAGATTTGGGGCGAACTAACTTTCGCTGAGATAGCAGAAAATCTTAATATCCCAGCTAATACCGCAGCATCAAGGTACAGATACGCTTTGGATGCATTAAGAAAAATTCTTAAACCAAATTCGATTTGATCGGCGCTTTAATTAATAACTAACAAAATGAATACTGATCTCAAAGAAATTGAGCAAAAACTTCATGAGCTCAAACCCGCAAAGTTACCAGATGACCTGAGCGCTAAAATAGAAAATATATTTGAAAACAGCGATCACATCCAAAATAAGTATGCTAACCTTCGGAAAATAATTTGGTTCCCAAAGATACAGAAGCTTTCTGCCGTCGCGGCCCTACTCATTGCTTTTGTCGGTGTGTTTTTTGCCATGCTAAACGATCAGAATTCCAGTAATGAAACGACCGCATCCAAAGCTTCAGTAAATAAACCTTTAAAAAGGAATCAATTCATCCCTCTAAACGCAAAGAACGTATTTGAAGGGGTGCAAGACGAAGGATTATTTTTGTCGGACGACAAGATACCCTATCACGATGTGCGCTATCAGTTTTCGGATTCTTTCCTTTGGAAGAACGAAGAGGACGGTTCATTGATCGAGATGAAAGTCCCAAGCCAGCGTTTGTTTTTTGTACCTATAAAAACTGATTAGATTGAATCCAAAAAACTCATTTAATTAATTTACCCGATCCACTATAAAATCATGAAAAGCCACAAACAGAAAACTGTCATTTGCAAGCTACTACTCCCCTTTACTGTTTTTATGTTTTTTTGTGCTAACGTCTTAGCATTCACAGAGCAATTTGAAAAAGCATGGCTTGGAATTGCTACTGGAAAAATTGATGCGGTTTTAGCAACTCAATTAGATTTACCTGAAGGTGTAGGGGCTGCTGTTAAATTAGTTCTCCCTGATAGCCCTGCAGAAAAGTCAGGCATCAAAAAGCATGACATCATATTCGAAATCGACGGCAAGCCAATTAAGTCCCCTGATCATCTGAGCAAACTGATAAGCTCACGCAAAGCAGAGACTAACGCAGAACTTTCAGTCATCCACCGAGGAGCGAAGAAAACCATTGAGGTTAATTTTGCAATGCGCCCTGATCATCTAAAAACAGAAGAAGATTTTGCTGATTTGAAAGGATTGAATTTTGACATTCTTCCATTCGAAACTGACCAGGACGTTCAAAAGCAAATCCATAAAATGCAAGAACAGATGAGGAAACATTTAAAGGGGATGTTTGATCTACAAGAGTTTGATAAATTGCCGGGTAAAGGTGAGATTTTTGGATCAAGCAGTCAGACAATGATGTTCAGTGACGATCAAGGAACTATCGAGATTCGCAAGAACGGCAGTAAAACAAATGTCATTATTAAAGACCTTAATGGAAAAATAATTTTCGAAGGGCCTGCCAATACTGATGATGAAAAAGAAAAGTTACCTCAAAGAGTAAAAAACCAACTTGACCGGTTCAACGGATCAGGTCTCAGTTTCGAGGGATTTAATTTTGAAAGCCCTGGACTCAAGATTCCAAAATTGAAACCAGGAAATAAAGTTAATCCAGAGAATGAGACTATTCCTCCCGCCAAAAAGAACGGAAAAAAAATACAACTCTAGTTGAACAAACCCTCACCATTTGATCCGAGGGGATGATCATATCCCAACGCTTCTCTTAATCATTTTTCGTTTCGTACAAATCTGAGAGATCCGATTCCGCAAGCTCAATATAAAATGCCGCTAATTTTTCGGATAAGGTTTCGATTAATTCTTTTCCCTTATCAGCTGTTGCCTTTGAAGGATCTCCAGAACCGGTATCATTGGTTGCCTTGAGCCAGTCCCTCTGCGCCCATGCCCATCCTTCCCTAATAGCCTTAATCCGAGATCGATTTGTCGACCCATCGCCCGCCTCTTCGAGTCCGGCAACAAGATCAGGCGCTATTTGCAGCATAAGACTTGTCTCGACTTCGTCTGCGTGATCGCCAGGATCATCAAATATATCTGCAGGATTGATCATTCCGAACCAATCCACAGTACAAAGAAATACTTCAGGGAACCTAGCTTGGAGTTCTCTTAATTGTTGGCGAAAATTATTCCCTCCGTGCCCATTTAAGACAATTAATTTGAATATTCCTTGATGCGATAAGGATCCAATCACGTCAGCAAGAACTGCTGTTTGGGTTGTAGGGTTCATGTTAATACAAAACGGGATATCTAACTGACCCGTATTTACACCGAATGGAACGCATGGGAGAATTCCTACCTTTGCCCCGCCATGCCATGCAATCCTAGCAGACTCTGCAGCCAAACAATTTAACTGTATATTATCTGTCTCATACGGAAGATGGTAGTTATGCGCTTCGGTTGCTCCCCAAGGTAATACTGCAACTTCATATTTAACTGAACGGACATGCGCCCAGTTCGTTTCACCAATAATATAAGGTCTCGGTTGATTCATAGTGAATGATGGACTGACAAAATGAAAAACACCAGTAATCCAATCGTTAAATTTAATAACAAGGCTTATACCATTTCATGTTTTTTTGCAAACTTCAGACTCTCACCCTCTAATGTAGCATGGACCTCATCTCCCTCCTCAATTTCACCATTTAATATAATTATGCTCATAGGATCCAAAACATACTTCTGGATAGCTCGCTTAAGAGGTCTGACGCCGTAAACAGGATCAAATCCTTCTGAGACAAGAAATGACACCGAGTCACTAGCAAATTCAATTTCTATATTTTGCTTACTTAACCGCTCTTCTACTAGATCCAATTGCAATCTAATTATCTTAGATAAATCATCTTGTGTCAGTCTATTGAAGATTATCTTCTCATCAATACGGTTTAGGAATTCAGGTCTAAAATATTCTCTTAAAACTTCATTCACTTTTGCTTCTCTCTGCTCAGGATTTTCTTCATTAAGTATTTCAATACTGCCAAGGTTACTTGTCATAATTAGCACAGTATTTCTGAAGTCGACTGTCCTCCCCTGACCATCCGTTATCCTTCCATCATCGAGCACTTGAAGCAGTACATTAAAAATATCGGGATGTGCCTTCTCTACCTCGTCAAGAAGCACTACCGAGTAAGGATTCCTTCGGACAACTTCACTCAATTGCCCACCCTCTTCGTATCCCACATATCCTGGCGGAGCCCCTATCAATCGAGCAACACTGTGTTTCTCCATATATTCACTCATATCGATCCGGGTCATGGCTCCCTCATTGTCAAAAAGGAATTCAGCTAGCGCCTTGCTTAATTCGGTCTTTCCTACACCAGTCGGTCCGAGAAAAAGAAATGAACCAATGGGCCTACCTTCATCTCCAAGCCCTGCTCGTGCTCTACGAATGGCATTGGAAACAGATTTTACCGCATCTTTTTGACCGATCACTCTTTCTCCGAGACGAGACTCTATACTCAAGAGTTTTTCTTTTTCTCCTTCTTTGAGTCTATTGACGGGTATTCCCGTCCATGCTGCAACTACCGATGCAACGTCCTCTTCAGTCACCTCCTCTTTGAGTAATTTCCTGCCTTGTCCCTGCATTTCATTAAGATGATTTCCGAAGGACTCTAATTCTAACTCAGCATTAGGCAGTGAACCATATTGAATCTCACTTGCCCTTGAAAGATTACCTTCTCTCTGTGCAAGTTCTAATTGATTCTTTAAGTCTTCAATTTGCGCCTGAAGAGAACGTGATTCATCGATAATTTTTTTCTCATTTTGCCACTGAGACCTTAGCGCTAACGCCTTCTCCTTCACTTCAGCCATCTGACGCTCAACGCTTGCCAACCTTTGAACGCTTATTTCATCATCTTCTTTTTCTAGGGCCTGCCGTTCCATTTCGAACTGAGTAATGGACCTTTCCAACTGATCAATCTCTATAGGCATTGAATCCAATTCTATTTTTAACCTAGACGCAGCCTCATCAACTAAATCGACGGCCTTGTCTGGTAAAAATCGCTGTGTAATATATCTGTTAGATAAAGTCGCAGCAGCAATTAATGCAGCATCTTTTATCCTCACACCATGATGAACTTCGTACCTTTCTTTGAGTCCCCTTAAAATAGCAATAGTATCGTCAACACTTGGCTCTTCAACCCGGACCGGTTGGAAACGTCTTTCCAAAGCTGAATCTTTTTCGATGTATTCTCTATACTCTTCTAATGTCGTAGCTCCAATTGTATGAAGTTCGCCTCGAGCTAACTGAGGTTTTAGCAAATTAGATGCGTCCACAGCCCCCTCAGAAGCACCTGCGCCCACAATCGTATGAAGCTCATCAATAAAAAGAACAACTTCTCCATCAGATTCCGTCACTTCTTTAAGAAAAGCTTTTAATCTCTCTTCAAATTCACCCCGATACTTAGCTCCAGCTAGCATCCCTCCAAGATCCATGGAAATGAGTCTTTTATTCTTTAATGAATCCGGAACATCACCAGCAACAATGCGGCGAGCGAGTCCTTCAACAATAGCAGTTTTACCAGTTCCTGGTTCCCCTATAAGAACAGGATTATTCTTAGTTCTTCTTGAAAGTACCTGCATTATTCTCCTAATCTCATCGTCACGACCAATGACAGGATCAATTTTACCTTTCCTTGCCAATTGAGTAAGGTCTTGCCCGTACTTTTCTAAGGGCCGATATTTAGATTCAGGGTCTTCATCAGTTACACGCTGACTACCGCGGACCTCACGCAAGACATCCAGAATATTATTACGATTAATCCCTATCTTCTCTAAAATATCTTTTACAGGACCTTCGACTGAAGTCATAGCTAGCATTGCATGCTCAACACTCAAATAATCATCCCCCAGTTCATTTCTTTCTCCATCAGCTGTCTGCACTACTTTGCGTAAACCCTCACTCATTGCTGGGGAACTCGAATCGCTCGTCACTTTGACCTGGCCAGATAAGGATTTTGAAGCTGCCCTTTGTAAGTCAGCAACATTATGACCAAGCCCCTCAATCATTGGACGAGCAACGCCTTCAGATTGCTGCAAAATAGTAATAAATAAGTGTAAATCACTAACTTCTGGGTGCTGTTCTTTGACTGCCATTTCTTGTGCGACGGCTAAAGATTCCTGCATTTTTATTGTTAATTTATTTAAATTCATCTCTTTATAATTATAAACATAACACATTAGTGTACACTAAAGAAGGGCAAATAAAGAGATTCTTAGGAAGTGCCTCTATTACAGCAAGTTAAAAAAGATTTAACAGTAAATACTGGAGAATTTATGACATCTTCAATGTCAGCCCCAAGAATTCATTCCTGCCAATCGGGTTTATTCACATAAACCTCCTTATAGTAATCAATGTTCGTAAGCTTTGATGCCGCCGCCTCATCAACTATCACCCTAACACGCGGATGTAACTGTAAAATACTGGCTGGAACCATTGCACTCACTGGGCCCTCCACTGCTTTTGAGATAATATCTGCCTTTCTCTCGCCAAATGCATAAAGAATCAAAGATACGCTATCCATTATTGTACCAACTCCCATTGTAATACAATGACGCGGAACTTGATTCAGATTATCAAAAAATCTCGCATTATCTTCAATCGTCTTACCCGTTAAAGTCTTGATCCGGGTTCTCGAAGCTAACGAAGACCCCGGCTCGTTAAAACCAATATGACCATCTGAGCCAATTCCAAGAACTTGTAAATCAATTCCACCACTAGATCTAATTGCCTGCTCATAGCCCAAACACTCACTTTCAATATCGTCTGCCTCACCATTGGGAATGTGTGTAGAATCTGCCCGTATATCAATTCTGCTAAACAGCTCTTTATTCATAAAATATTGATAAGAGCATGGATGATCACCAGAAAGACCAATGTATTCATCCAGATTAAAAGTGGTTATTTCAGAAAAACTAAGCCCCTCATCTTCATGCATTCTAGCAAGCTCACAATATAAAGGCATTGGCGTGCTCCCCGTAGCCAAGCCAAGGACTGCGTCGGGCTTCCCTTTTATCAGATTGGCAATTATGCGGCCTCCTATTGATGCACATTCTTCTGGCGAAGGACGAATAATGATTTCCATGCTTTAGAAAAAATACTGTTAATAGTTAAAACCTAAAAATATTGATTCAAATTATTATGAACATCATTACGAAACTTATCCAAGTAATTCATAACATATTCAATGAAATCAATAGACTCATCATTAACCACTGGCGTTAAGTCCATTGCAAATGTTAGCTGCTCTGATTTATCTTTTCCTTCAGCATAAAAAAATGTGGCATTAGCATAACGCCTACCAACAGCAGCCCTGTCATAACGCTTACCTCCAGTAATTTGGCTGTCAAAAACCCCCACCAAAGCATTTGCAAGGTTCTCCCTTTGACTCACATCAAGAGCCACTTTGTTCTGATCGGGCATCCAATCCAAATCGCGCCAAACTTCACATCCTAAAATTCGTTCAGGTCGATCTTCAATTGTCAGCTCGCGCATTGCACATATCGCAGCATAAAGAACCGCTATATGAGTGTCGTGTTTATCCGCTGGATTATGAGTATAAACTATTTTTGGTTTCGTTTCTTTTAGAATAGATGACAGATCTTCCTTGAGCTTTATGGAGCCCTTTTTATCCATTATTTCATCACTAGAATAACCCAGCTGTAGCATTGCGCTGTATCTACCAACAACTGCTGCCTGTTTTTGCTCTTCTTTGCGAATTTTCGCCATTTCCTCATCGCTGCATTCCGAATAGAGACCAGCCCTCGAACTGCCTCTACCATCTGTCGCCGTGACTCCAGTGAACCAATTCTTATTTAACTGTTCTCCATGGCCATAGCAGTTCACGATTCCGTGATATGCCATGATTTCCAGATCATCAGAATGGGCACCAATAGCAAGATGCGAAGTGCGATTTAAAGCATCCTCTATAGGACCACCATCTGGTATGAAGATGTCAGACGATTTATGATTAAATGATTCAATCAAATGATAGCGGAGTTAACAAAGTTTTTAATGAACTATTAATTACTTAACATGTATAGAGATGAATCTCTTAATTCCAGAAAAACATTTATAAAGAATCCTAATCTGTAGATTTTATCTTCTTTCTTCTAAATTTTTTGTTTTCTTTATCCAATCAATAAACTCTGAGCGCTGGCCATTTTTATCTTCACCCAATGCATCTTTGGCAAGCTGAAGAACCAAATCATATGTAGCCAACGAACCTTTTCCATAACCTCCCAACAATAACCCATAACCTGCTACTGAAGTGGCAAACCGCATGTCTTCGCTTGCCTCTTCCCATGCAACTGCGCTCTTATGTGAAATGCTAGAAATGAGCGAACGAGAATCCTTATTCTCTGGATCCGTATAATCGATTCTGACTGACACAAGTTCAGAATCCGCATTCCGGGTCAAGGATTCTGAAAAATCAGTTCCTTCCATAGGTACGATTTCATAAAGAGCAGTGATCGCCTGCCCATCCAAAACGATTTGATTCGGTGAATTATTTGCGTCGAATTTCTTGGTGTCATCTTCACCGATTAGCCGGTACCCGGCAACTCTGTCAGGATTAAATTCAACAGCCATACGAACTTCTCTAACAAGCAGAATGTCTTTTTCCTTATTCTTGTTAATATCGGCTGCACGAACACCTATGTGAATGAGCCAACGCTCTTGATCCCAGGGACAATTAGCCACCTCGGCATTGATCGCAAACTTTTCGCCTGAATTCGGATACTCATAATCATATTCAAACGCATTAATCAAAGACCCTATATGGACATTTTTCCCATCTGGAACATCCCCAGCCAACATGAATTCCCGTAAAAGATCATAGGACTTTGAACTAACATTCGAAGGAAATACTGACCACCTCTGCCCTTCCATTGCTGGATTCCTAAACGACTCACCATCGAGAAATACCAAGCCTTCAGATATTTCATTCAATGGTTTAGGTTGACCGTATCGATAAGTAATCGGGAATTTGACAGGACCAACTCCCATTTGCCGCTGAACCCAACTAAGTTTATCCCTGCCCTGCTCATCAGTTGTGTCCGAATCGAGCACGGTAACAGAAAAAGGATCTAAAGGCTTTTGGGCTATCTTTGATTTGGAACCAGCTCCTATCTGCTCATGCTTTAACAAAACTACCGCCATACCAATGACGAGCGCAGCAGCACTAAAGCTAACAAGCATGGGAAAGGATTTCTTCCAAACATTAATTCTTTCCGCTTCAGTTTTCTCTTTATCTAAAGATTTCAACCCATCTCTAAAGGAAAGCATCTTATCTGGTGATGTTCCTGTCACTGCCACTATTTCCGAATCCTTCAAAATACCTTCTCTTTGTTGAGACGTCATCCGATGCGCTGGGTCCATATCATAAGCTTCTCGAATCATTGATGCGTATTCCTTCGCCTCTCTTATGAGGGCATTTGAGCCCTCAGATTCAGACAACTGCTTCTTTATTACTGACTCCTCATCGCAATCAAGCTCATTTAAGATATACGCAGTTAATTTTGGATCGTCTTCAATATTCATAACTTTTTACAATAAAAATAAATTCTTATTTTTTTCTTCATTCTTGTGTTTAATTCATCGCTTCTCTTAATTTTTTGAAAGCGCTATGCACAATGAACCCAACGTTACTGGTAGTAATTTCTAAGGTCTCACCAATCTCTTTATAGCTTAGATCCGCTTGAAACTTCAAACGCATGACCTCTCGTTGTCGTGCAGGCAACTCTTCAATCATTGACAACAACTTCCTTAAATCAGAATTCAACTTTGCCCTATCCTCTGCCCTAGCCATCGATTGAGCAGGGTCATCGATCGATGATGACAACGCATGCACCTCATCACCCTCTAACCTTTTCATTCTCTTTTCCTTCTTTAAAATATCATAGCACCGGTTTCTACATACAGTGAAAATCCATGCCTTTAGCTTATTCTCAACTTTCTTAGGATCTTGCGCATAGAGTTTAATAAAAGTGTCCTGCACCGCATCTCTGGATCGTTCAATGTCCCCAAGTATGCTAACCGCATATCTAGTGAGCGGGACCTCAAAATCAGAGAGTGCCCGTCTCAAGAGAACGGCTGATGGATCTATGACCCGTGGGCTTGCAGACATTGGATTATTTTCTTTTATCTCTTTCAAAACGCTGATAAGGCTAGATTATTAGGTCGAAATAGAAAAAAACCTAACTAGAACTTGCCCTTCCAAAAACAAAGAACCCTATAAAATCGAGTGGCAACAGTGCTCTGACCCATTATTATACTAAAAAAACACCTACACAGACCAATGCCCATGCCAAATCTTAATCCTGATGAATCTTTATTAAAACGAAGAAATTTTTTCCGCAATGCAGGAACATTAGCCGGAGCTGCTTCTTTAAGTTTTCCCAATATTTCTCAATCTGCACCAAATAAGAGCCCCCTGAAGCTTGGATTAATTGGATGTGGCGGAAGAGGAACAGGAGCCGCTAACCAAGCCCTATCGGCCGATAAAAATGTAAACCTAACTACTGTTGCAGATGTGTTTGAAGGTAATGCTAACGGCGCCATCAACAATCTAAAAAAACGTCACCCTGATCAGGTAGGTTCTCCAGAAAAATTCATTGGTGTAAATGCTTATAAAAAAGTAATCGCAGAATCGGACGTCGTCATCCTCACTACTCCCCCAGGATTTCGACCAATGATGCTTCGAGCAGCAGTCGAAGCTGGGAAGCACGTATTTTGTGAGAAGCCAGTAGCCGTTGATGCTACAGGCATTAGATCTGTTATTGAGTCAGCGAAGATTGCAAAAGAAAAACAACTGACTTTGGTTTGCGGTTTTTGTTGGCGTTACCACTATGCCCGCCGCGCACTCTTTGAAAAAATTCACGGCGGCTCAATTGGCGACGTGACAAATATGTTTGCTACTTATTACACTGGCCCCGTTAAACCAATGCCCTCAGCAACCCGCAGACCTGATGGGATCGGCGATGTAGCTTGGCAAGTACAGAACTGGTATAATTTCGGCTGGCTTTCTGGCGACAGCCTAGTCGAGCAGGCAGTTCACAGCGTGGATAAAATTGGATGGGCAACTGGTGACATTGATCCAATCAGTGCAGTCGCTACAGGCGGTCGCCAAATTCCGTCAGAAGGAGGTAACATATATGATCACTTTCACGTTGCTTACGAATATCCAAACAACGTCACTTGCCACCTAGGATCAAGACAGCAAAGGGACTGCTATGGCGAAAACCATGACTATATCAATGGAACAAAAGGATCAGCCTTAATTGTGAGAGGAAATTGTATTATTAGAGGAAAAGAAAACTGGAGAGCTGGCCCAGACCTCAGTAACGACATGTACCAGACAGAGCATAACGAACTGTTCGAATCAATCCGCAAAGGATCAGCCAAGAATGATGGAGAATGGATGGCGCATAGTACTATGCTTGCTCTATTAGGAAGAATGGCTGCTTACACAGGTCAAAAAATAAAGTGGGAAGATGCCATAAACTCCAAGGAAGATTTGGCTCCTGATGGGCTCAAGTGGGACGACCAATTTGATCCTGGGGGAGTTCCTAAACCAGGACAAACTAAGCTCCTCTAGATAATTAATAACATTGCTAGAACCAGCCATGCTTCGGCAGGTAATCATTCTTATTCTCATCACATCATCATGTGGTGCTAAGGTTGATTTTTCCAAGGATATCCTTCCCATCCTTGAAAGTCGTTGTTTCAAATGTCATCGCCAAAATTATAAAAAGTCTGATTATAAATTAGAGACGAGAAACTCAGCTATAGCGGACGACATCATAGTTCCTGGTGATTCCAACAAAAGCATCTTCATAGAGCTCATCGAATTGGATGATTCAGATGAAGACGTGATGCCGCCATCAAAAGAAGAGCGGTTGCCCAAAAAAGAAAAACAACTTCTGAGAGATTGGATTGATGAAGGGGCTTCCTGGCCTCAGGGAGTCGTCCTCAAAATGCCTGCTGCGGTTGATTTTAAAAGGGACATCAATCCCATACTTCAAAAATTAACAGAACAAGAACGCGAAAAAATTAAAATATGGATCAAATCGGGTGCAGAATGGCCTCCAGATAACAATCAAGAATCCATTGGTTTAACTAAAAGAATTCGAAAACTGATCATTTCGCAATCAAAAGAAAAAAAGGAACCAGAAATGAAGAACTATTCTTCAACTATTCCCCAATCCGAAAATGCCTATCATATGATTGCCGCCCCCAGTGGATCTTTTCTTATGGGTTCTTCCGAAAAAGAATCTAATCACAAACCTCATGAAGGGCCAGTACGAGAAGTTCATATAGATGCTTTTTGGATTGGAAAATATGAAGTTAGCTGGAATGAATATGAGAAGTTCATGATTGACGGCGGACGACGCAAAAAGGACGGATCAAAACAATTCCCAAGTCCAAATGATCCAGACATAGATCTGATCTCCCGACCAACGAAGCCTTATGTAGAAATGACATTCGGAATGGGCAAAGATGGGTACCCCGCTATTAGCATGACACAACATGCTGCTCTCCAATATTGCAAATGGCTCAGTTTTCAGACCGGACACTTTTACCGCCTACCTACAGAAGCCGAATGGGAATATGCATGCAGAGCCGGAACAAAAACAGCCTACTCATTCGGAGACAGCGAAAAAGATCTCAATGACTATGGCTGGTTCATTGATAACGCTGATTTCAAATATCAAAAAGCAGGCAAAAAGAAGCCAAACCCATGGGGCATCCACGACATGCATGGCAACGTCGCTGAATGGACGATGGATGTTTTTTCAAAGGAAGGATATGACGCGAAGAGCTTTGATAACCCATGGGCAAGAGGAAGAAACCTTTATCCAAGAGTTGCCCGCGGAGGGTCATGGAATGACTTCCCTGAATCATTACGCAGCACGGCTCGCCTCCCTTCCTCCAAAACATGGAAACTACAGGACCCACAATTACCTAAAAGCATTTGGTACCTAACTGATGCTCAATGGTTAGGATTTCGAATCATACGCCCACTCAAGGTTCCTTCAGCAGAACAAATGGAATCAATCTGGAACACAGGAATCAGCCATGACACCCTTGAATAGCATTATTCTCACACTGTATCTGATATTCAGCGCTATCACTGAAATAAAGCCCAGTAAAGATGGAATTGAGAAATACACATTTTCTCAAGCCTGTATGGGAACAACGTTCAAAATTGTAGTCTACAGCCCATATTCTTATAGCAACACTGCTACCATAATTAAACAGGCTTATAATTTGGCTGAAAAAATGAACAACATCTTTTCGGATTACATGGCCGACAGTGAAGTCGGCAAATTCAATCAGTGCGAACCAAATAAACCTCAACCGGCAAGCCCTTACTTAATGGATCTGTTGAAGTCATCAAAAAAAATAAGCCTCCACACGCAAGGCAATTTCGATCCGACTTGTGGATCACTAAGTAAATTATGGAGACTATCAAGACGCACCAACAAACTACCTTCACCAAAAAAACTTAAAACAGCAAAAAACGCATGCGGCTTTTCCAACTTGGAAATCGAACATAGCTCAGCACTAATCACCAAACTCAATCCTCATACTCGTCTCGATTTTGGCGGAATTGCAAAAGGTTATACTGCAGATAAAATGTTGGATCTCCTGAAAAATAAAGGCCTCTCGTCATCAAGCATATCCGCAGGAGGCGATATTGTATTAGGCGACCCGCCCCCCGGAAAAGATGGCTGGAAAGTTCACATAATGCCTTATCGTGACAAGAACCGGAAACCCACGACTATAAGAATTGCGAATGCTGCAGTGTCAACTTCCGGGAACACTGAGCAATCAATCACGATCAAGGGTCAGCGTTACTCACATATCCTTAATCCCAGCATCGGCCTCGGATTAATTCATGAAAATGCCGCCACAGTCATTGCTCCTTCAGGCACCTACAGCGACCCCCTAGCAACTGCTCTCTGCATTATGGGAAAAAGAGCAATGCAAATTATAGATGACTCCTCTCAGACAGAAGCGATTCTTTTCCTCAAAAAAAATCAAGCCATAAAAATGATCCCCAGTGCAGAATTTGACAAATTTTTGGACTAACCAGTACTAAGTCTGACAATCCATTAATCTTCTATTTAAAATAAACAAGGTATGGTAGAAAATAACAATGACCGCACTGATAAATCGTAAAACATTGGTCTTATTTCTCCTGTTTTTCTTTATATTAGATAAAGGAAAAGGAAATGAAATTTTATATACCTCACGTTCTCCTGGAGGATTAATACAACTCCACTTTACTTTAAGCTCTGATGAGTACGCCGTTCTGCATCGCGATGACACATTCACGGGAATAAATAGGGCAATCCACATTGTCCGAGGAGAAGGAGAGCTTTCAATCGCAAAAGACCCTGCCCCCATTCCTAGAACCGGATTTTTACGTCTCCAAATACACAAAAATTCACAACAGGTAGATACGGACGGTGATGGACTATCTGATCTAACTGAAATGAATTCACTGGGATTAATGAATCCACTTAATCCAGCTCCAGCCATTGGCACATCTAAAGGCAGAGTTTATATCCCTGACAGACAAACCTATGAATCTCTGTCACATCGAGACAACTTTCCCGGGTCCGCAAACATCAGCGAAGTTAAATTCGTTATCTATGACATACACACCTCATCACCGAAGCTTTATTTCGTAAACAGCAAACAATACCAGTATCATTACACTTTCAGCCGAGACGCAGTTAATAGATACAACAGCAACTCGTTATTTAATAGCCACACATATTTCACCAACTCAAGACGACGGAACACTGCCGGCAGTATCGTTTATCATCCCAACTATGTAACCCCTTCCGGACAGACTGGAATTTACACTGTCGAATTTTGGCCTTCAGATCCTGTCGCATTCAGATTCGTTGAAACATCATTCGAAATGATTGCTTCTTCAATGCCCTACCTTGATGGTCAAATAGCATATCATCCATCAAGTGAAACCCAGAAAACCCTTCATCAATCAGAAATAAGCCAATACAAAAGATCTCATGTTGCAGTCATTGACTCTGAGGATCTATTCGGCAATTCGACTTATAGCGCTCTAAATACTGGAGAATGTTTTGGCAAACTCAGATTTATTACAGGGTCACAAACCATGTCATCAAGAGACATCGTCATACTTCGCAACATTCCTAATGATATAACTCACGTTGCAGGAATTATCACCGAACAGAACCAAACCCCCCTATCACATATCAATCTTAAGGCTAAGCAAAATGGAACTCCTAACGCCTATCTTAAAGATGCATCAACTGACCCAAGAATCACTCCACTCATCGGACAAAACGTTAAGCTAAGCATAAATCCGGACGGAATCGATATTCGTCCTGCTAGCCAAGAAGAAATTGAAACTTATTTTGAAAAAATACGCCCCTCAAAAACTAGCTTTCCAGAACGAAATCTGAGTTACGATCAGATCACACAACTCTCAAATATGGATTTTTCTATGTCATCCGCATTTGGATCTAAGGCAACGAACCTTGCAGAATTAAATGAAATACTTCCCATGCGAACACCAAATGGATACGCCATCCCATTCTACTTTTATGACGCCTTCATGAAGCATAACGGCTTTTACACCGAAGCTGAACAAATGATAAATGACACCCTCTTTCAATCCTTTCCTTCCGTGAGAGAAAATCGCCTAAAGGAATTCAGGAAAAGAATCAAAGAAACCGGAATTCTGCCAAACTGGATGCTAAATGCTCTTAATGATTTGCAGAATTCCTTTCCTGAAAACGTAGCCATAAGGGCCCGCTCTAGCACCAACAACGAAGACCTTCAAGGATTCAACGGTGCAGGCCTTTATGAATCATACACTCATCACAAAGAAGAGGGACACTTTGCAAACACAGCAAAACAAGTATGGGCTGGCCTATGGACATACCGAGCCTTTGAAGAAAGAGACTTTTGGAGAATAGATCATATGACGGCGGCTATGGGGATCCTTGTTCATCAAAGTTTCCAAAATGAAACCGCTAATGGTGTCGGCGTAACTAAGAACATATATCTGCCCGGCCCCGGGTGGGAAGGACATTACGTGAACGTTCAGGTAGGAGAGAATCTGGTTACTAATCCAGAACCGGGATCAATTCCCGAAGAATATATTATTGCTAACTTAGGATTCGGATCGAATTACGAGATACAATATATCAGGAATTCAAATCAGATTGAATCGGGACAAAGAATTCTAACGCGAAACCAAGCTCTACGCCTAAAGGACTACATGGATATCGTCCACAGACATTTTAAGAACCTTTATAGAGGAAATTCCAATTTCGCTATGGAAATAGAATTTAAACTAGTTGAAAACGGTGAATTCATCATCAAACAGGCCAGACCTTGGATCGAATAAAAGAAAATTTAACTGTCATTCTTCAACAATTCTATAAAACCGACTCTTATCCTTATTTTCCAAAATTAAATTATAGGTGGTTTCCTCACCCTGGGATTCTATTCCATCATCAATCTCCTGCCAGGCCATCATATCAACAGAGCTCTCAAATGTATAAAATGAATCAGGAGCAGATGCCCAAGTAATGGAAAAAAATTCAGACTCAGCATCATAGCTCAAATCAACAATCTGCAAAGGTATCGCAGGGCCTGAAGTAACAAAAAATTGATCTCCCTCATAATCTTTAAGATCAACATCTTTCAATGAAGAATCTTGAACAAAATCCCCTTGCCCATTGGTTCCTAGATTACGAGTCCATTCAGGCATGGAACCTAAAAATTGATTTGAGAGATAGTCATGCCCGTGTCCATTTATCATCGCACATATTTTAATCTCTCCTCTTGGTGATCCTATCAGATTCAATGGAATCGCTAATTCCAATCCAGTCCGAACAAGTGACGCTTCTTGTTGATTTGCCAACTGACCTTGGTTAGAACCGATTCCAGCAGAATTTGTATTATTAAAACCAATAATTAGACCATTTGATGTCTCAAACGGACCAGACTTTCCCAAATTAACTGGGTCAAAACGTCCAACTAATTCTCCTTTTCCTCCTTCCCCTAATTCTGCGAAGTCCACATCAAGCTGAGTACCATTAAGGCCATGCCTCACTATCAACAAATAGTCCGCAGAGAAACCAGGATCAAAGGTGAATCCATCAAATTTTGCAGCCCAGTTATCATTGTTTGGATTTTGCGTTGCGATTATCTTATTTTGCCCACCTAATTTTGAATCAATAAAGATTTCAAGCTTATTAAAGTTTGGCTCTAGGTTGCCCGTAAGCATCAAGTACAGTTTCTCTTCAGACACAACAGTATAAGCAGCATCAAGTTCACTGCCAGGGTCACCGAATCCGGTCTGTATCCGTTGAACCGCCACTGGCTCGCCGTACCCCTCATCCCGCTCACCATCCACTTCAATTCCAAGAACTAGCACCCCACTCATCAGTGCACATCCTAAAACAAAAAGAGCTAATTTCATTATTCTCATCAGATCTCTTAATTATAAAAAAATACTAGCTCTTCCTAAAGCAAAAACTAGATTGTATAATACACATTCTCCGACTTCAATAGATTAAACTTCAATCGAATGACAATTAAAGAAGCACTTGCCAGCAATAACCCAATTGATGACATAACCATCTCCGGTTGGGTTCGGACTCGCCGTGATTCCAAAGGCTTCTCTTTTCTATCAATCAACGACGGATCCTGCCTAGCCAACATTCAGGCAATTGTCGACGATGGGATTCCTGGATCAGAATCCATCAGCATGGCTACTACAGGATCATCTATTAAGTTAACGGGGCAACTTGTAGAATCACCTGGCAAAGGGCAGTCCTTTGAAATTAAAGCCTTAGAAATAGAAGTCACAGGCACTGCTGACGATACATATCCCTTACAAAAAAAGGGCCACTCCCAAGAATTTCTTCGTGAAATAGCACATCTAAGACCTCGTTCCAATCTCTTCGGTTGTGTTTTTAGAACACGTTCCCGACTTGCCTATGCTATTCACCAGTTTTTTCAGGAAAAAGGATTTGTTTATGTTCACACCCCAATAATCACAGCCAGTGATTGCGAGGGCGCAGGAGAAATGTTTCGCGTTACTACACTTGATGGAAATCAGACTGACAAGAAAGATGATTTTTTTGGCAAACCTACCTACCTAACAGTGAGCGGACAACTCGAAGTCGAGACATTCGCTTGCGCCCTATCAAATGTTTACACTTTTGGTCCGACCTTCAGAGCTGAAAACTCCAACACCACTCGCCACGCTTCAGAGTTCTGGATGATCGAGCCAGAAATGGCACATTGCGACCTTGAAGGCGACATGGATCTGGCTGAAGAAATGATCCAATACCTCATCAAAGACACACTGCAACATTGTGCAGAAGACCTCGAGCTTTTCGGAAAATTTGTTGATAAAGGATTACTCGAAAGACTTCACTCCGTTTCAGATCAAGCATTCCAAAGAATAAGTTACACAGAGGCTGTTAAAATACTTAAAAAATCAGGAATGGAATTTGAATACCCCATCGAATGGGGCATAAACCTTCAAACCGAACACGAACGATTCCTCACCGAAGAGTATTTCAAATCCCCAGTGACAGTACACGATTACCCTAAATCAATTAAACCCTTTTATATGCGCATAAATGATGACGGAAAAACATCTGCAGCCATGGACCTATTGGTACCAGGGATAGGTGAGATTATAGGAGGAAGTCAACGCGAAGAACGTCTTGATGTTCTTATGAAAAACATGGAAGAAAATAACATTTCGAAAAAAGATTATTCTTGGTATTCTGACTTACGCAGATACGGAACTGTTCCTCACTCTGGTTTTGGCTTGGGATTTGAGAGGATGCTGATGTTTGTAACTGGAGTTGCTAATATAAGAGACGTGATCCCATTCCCAAGAACGCCAGGAAGTGCCGATTTCTAAATGACAATACTATGAGATTAATTCTTGGACTACTGCTAATATTTGCTACGAATTCAATTGCGAAACCTGTTCGAGAGGGCGCATTAATAACTGAGTTAGTGTCTTCAAAACAATCAATTACTCCTGGAGAAACGATTGACATAGCACTCAGGATAAAGCATGACAAAGGGTGGCACACTTACTGGAAAAGCCCAGGAATTGTTGGTGTTCCCACCGGACTTGACTGGAAGCTACCAGAAGGATTTAAAGCTGGAAAGATACTATGGCCTCAACCCGAAGCTGTGAAAATGGGCCCCTATAATGCTTATGGATACCATGACGAAGTGTTTCTAATCATTCCCCTCACTGCACCTCAAAATGCCGAACCAGGTACCAAACCCGTAATTCAAGCACGGGCCAGTTGGATGTGCTGCTCAACAGTATGCCAACCTGCATTTGCTGATCTAAACTTATCGATACAAATTTCAAAAAAGAATCAACCCCATAAAAACACCAAATGGTCGAATTTAATTAATGATTCACGGTCAACTTTTGCTCAAGCCAACAAATCATGGAAATCGACCGCCGTTCGTAAAGGAAAAAAAATACTACTAACTTTAAGGCCGCTAAAAAAAGAAAAACCCTCCTTGCCAAAAACTCCATATTTTTTCTGTGAAGACGGCCTCATTCATTCAGACAAAACACAATCAATGAAAATATTGTCCGGCCAATCCATCGAATTCCGATTACACGTCTCTGAATTTGGCCCTGAGAATCCTACTCACTTAAAAGGAATCTTTTATAATAAGAACGGACTACCTGATAACTCAGGAGCCACGCCAATATACATTAATGCGCCAATTAAAAACTCTTAATTGCCCATCTGGCATATGATCTCCTAGGATTGACAGCTACTTTCATCACGCTAGAGTCAATTCTGTTCACAACAGAACATCAAGCCGGAGTAGCTCAGGGGTAGAGCAATTCATTCGTAATGAATAGGTCGTCGGTTCAATTCCGACCTCCGGCTCTCCAAACACAAAGAAATCCAACTATTTGCCGTGCTCAAAAAAATTATTCTTTCTTCATTGGTGATATCCAATGCACTGTTCGCAGCAGAAAAACCCAATGTCGTTATCGTCTATGGCGATGATGTTGGTTATGGCGATATCGGAGCTAACGGTTCCACAAAAATACCAACTCCTCATATCGATAAAATCGCCAAACAGGGACTGCTTTTTACTGATGGACATTGCACCGCTGCAACTTGCACTCCATCAAGGTATTCAATGCTCACCGGACTTTACGGGTTCCGTAAAGGAGTCCGAATCTTACCACCCAATGCACCCCTCTGCATATCAACTGCCGATGCCGACATCACACTGCCGAAACTATTCAAAAGAGCTGGATATAATACGGCTGTAATTGGCAAATGGCACCTAGGACTGGGCAAGGCAGGGACACCTGTAAATTGGAATAAAGAAATAAAGCCTGGCCCCATAGAGGTAGGTTTTGATTACTCTTTTCTTTTGCCATCCACTAATGACAGGGTCCCTTGCGTTTATGTAGAGAATTATCGTGTGGTTAATCTGGATCTTAATGACCCACTCTTCGTAGGCACAGTTCCTGAAGGTCATAAAAGCACCATTTATCCGTACGGAAGAACGAATCCCGAAGCTGAAACTTACTACCCAGCTGACCATCAGCACAGCGAAACTGTCATTAATGGAATCGGCAGAATCGGTAAAATGTGGGGAGGAAAGTCCGCGCTATGGAATGATGAGGGAATGGCAGACGAATTTGTTAATCAGGCGAAAAAATACATAGCAAAACAATCAAAAGAAGAACCCTTCTTCCTTTACTTTTCATCTCAGGACATACACGTGCCTCGGGCCCCCCATCCAAGGTTTCAAGGAAAAACAAAATTAGGCAAGCGAGGCGATGCGATGATTCAGTTCGATTGGTCTGTAGGGGCAATCTCCAAGGCGCTTGAGCAGGAAGGATTGACGGAGAACACGATTCTAATTGTATCAAGTGACAACGGCCCAGTTTACGATGATGGCTACGAGGATGGATCTACGGTAAGAAAATCAACCAAAGAAGCTGACCAAGGGCACGATGGTTCAGGCCCTTACCGTGGTGGAAAATACCAAATCTACGAAGGAGGGACCCGGGTACCATTCATTATCCGTTGGCCAGGAAAAATAAATCCCGGTGTCTCAAGTGCATTAGTAAGTCAAATCGACTTCATTGCATCATTTGCTAATCTTTTAAACATTAAGCTTAAGCCGATCGAGGCTCCAGATAGCCGGAACACCTTGCAAGCATTTATGGGGAAAGACAAGAAAGGCCTTGAGTTCACACTTGAAGAAGCAGGAAAAATGATCGCTATAAGATACAATCATTGGAAATACATCCCTACCAAAAAGAGGGCTCAACTTTTTGATCTAAGTAAGGACAAAGGGGAAAAACATAATCTTGTTTCAGATAATCCAGAGATAGCAAAAAAACTTGCAGGAAAACTTAACTCTTTAAGAAAAAACGGTCGGCTACGAAACTAAACCGTAAATAAATTAATCCCCTAGTTCACATCATTGCCCATTCAGCCATTCTCTTAAGTATTCCTTATCCTCGTCACTCAAAGAATTAATTGGAATCGTAAATTTTTTGTTATCAACCCTAACAATAGTCACTTTCTCGCCAGAAACTGAATCAACACTTGCCTTTATCGTAACTCCTGAACGATTCGTGAAAACTCTCAATGGAGACACCTTCTTATTAGCTCTCAACCCTTTTCGCCGTTTATCAAAAAAATCGTATATCTTGGCAATCATTTTAGGATTATTCGCAAAGGATCCACTATGATCACCACCCTTAATTTCCTCATAGATATAATCCATTTTCAATCGCTTCATCTCCTGAGCCCATTCCCTAACAATGAAAACAGGAATAATACGGTCCCGTTCACCAGCCACTAGATAAATAGGAATTTTTGTCATCTTTTTTAAAATAGAACTATCAAAACTGACGGCAGGAGGCATCGCCGCCGGAGCCAAGGGTGCGAGCCCTGCCCATATAGAGGAGTATTTCTCACCAAGATATATAGTACCTCCGCCATCCATCGAGTGCCCCATCAAATAAACCCTCCCATCATCCACATTGAATTCTTTTCTTACAATCTCAAGCACATTCATAACATCGCGCTCACTCAACTCACCAATATTTTCCGGGTCCTTATCATTCTCCCCAAGCAACAACGCCTCAATAGTCCCCTGCTTGCCCTTACCCCTGGCCCCGTACCATCCCCGCTCATTATATCCATAAGGAGCAACCACAATATAATTACGTTTTTCCGCCTCTTGCATTATTCCCTCATAACGAATTACCTGCTGAGGATTACTTCCTAACCCATGGAGCAACACAATTAGAGGAAACTTCTTGCCCTTACTGTACCCACTAGGAACATACAGCCGGTAATCTATTTCTTTGTCAGCCTCTTTAAAAAAATAAGTTCGTTTTTCGACTTCTCCCTTCCCCGCTGAATCAGCAAGGTAAAGTACATTGAAAAAAATCACCCCAATAAACCACAATGACACTGGAACTGAAACCCTAAGGCTATGGAGTAATATTTTCATATAGTGATACTATATAGTGACATTTAATTAAAATTTTATTAATGCAAAAGGAATATCATTTTTAATCATTCATGCGATGAAAATTCATAGGTATATAATACTCACCCTTCTTCAAATAATCCATCAAGTATATGGGGAAGAGCCTGCAGGGTATTACGATTCATCTCATGAGAAAAACGGAAAATCTCTTAGAGAAGCAATCAACCAGATAATAAGCGATCACAAGGTTATAAATTACAGCTCAACGGACGAGGCAATGTCAATAATTGATGTCGATCCTATGAATAAAAATAATGTGATCCTTATTTATTCAAGAAGGTCGGATCCAATATCTAATTGTTGCTCAGATGGCTGGAACCGTGAACATCTCTGGCCCAATTCATACGGAATCGATAACAGAGGACCCGCTTACTCAGACATCCATGCATTAAGGTCATGTGATTCCAATGTGAATTCATCAAGAGGCAACAAACACTTTGATGAAAGCGATCCAAAGTCTCGATACTATAAGTTTCCTTCTCACCCTGAGTCTATACTCTGTTCATCGGACAACAATTCTTGGTCACCTCCCGAATCACTTAAAGGAGACATCGCGAGGGCCATGTTCTATATGGACATTCGGTATGAAGGAAATGACGGAGAACCTGACTTAGAACTCACTCATAAACTTGCAGAAATAACTTCGAGCAATTCAAAAATGGGATCCCTAAAGACTCTACTAATATGGCACATACTGGACCCTGTGAGTGAGGAAGAAAAAATTCGGAACGACAGAGTATATGAAATTCAAAACAATAGAAATCCCTTCATCGATCGTCCACAATGGGTCCACACTATTTGGGGAAACCCTCTCGAAGTTTCAATTAGCAACAATTTCGACTCAATAAAAGTTTCATGGTCAGCCGCAATACCAAAGGCAGTATTGGAATGTTCCACAGATCTGAACCAATGGGAAGAGGTCGGAGCTGGAATAATTGATAACGGCGACCAGCAGAGCCTTATAAGAAGTAGAGGAGCTGGAAAAAAATTCTTTAGATTAAGAATCAAATAAAAGAGCCTAATCTTATTCATCATTTATATCGATATATCCTATAATATAATCGATTTTATAAACTGTATTTTCTGTACTATACTAAAAAATTAGGGATCTTCGTACTTCCTAACAAACCGATAATAACATCACATCAAACCTAAATTAATGTTATGGAAATTATAGGAATTTTAATAGCGATCATTGCACTCGTTAATGCCAGTAAAGCGCTCAAGGAAAATACCGAGCTCAGAGCCAAGTTAAATGAACTCTTATATGAAAAAGCAAAACAGCAGAAGGAATTACAAGAGCTTAAGAAGATAACCACACCAACAACAGACAAGGATCAAGACTTACCAGTTCCCTTACCAATACAGCCAACAAGTGATGTAAAAGAACTCTTTGGACCAACTTAGGCAAAATTTGGAGGAAGGAACAATTTTACTAACTGATTATATTTACAAAGATAAGGAGTGGATTTCTTTAAGTCAATTCATAGAAGATCGGAAGATCGATGAAAAGGCCATAGATCTTAAAGTTTGGCTAGATAAGAAGATTCATAGAACGGGCGAATCAATCAAAACTCATCTTTCTGCTAAGGATAATAATGGTATTGGGGTATGGGGTAAGGGAGCGCTCGTATTGATCAAATTATCTGAGTCTACTCTTCTTCCCAAAGAGGTAATTTCCAGTTGGTCCATTGAGTTGAACCCTCTGGAAGAATCTACCCAACGACTGGATTTTAATGCTCCAGAACCAGGTTCCTACAGACTCAAATTAACTCTCAATGACTCTGACCTCTCAACCATACATGAATTTAGCGTCGTGGAATCCGCTGTCAAAAGCGCACAAGAACCGTCACCAATTACCTCAGATTCAAAAACTTTAAAAACTGCCACAGAAACTCCAAAGAGCAGGTCCTTAGTTCACACTGCTAAGGAGAAAGTGAAAGGGCCTGACAAAAGAATCGCCGAAAGCGCTACCCATTCTTCACCTGCAAAAGTTGAGCTCGCTAAAGAAAAAAATTCCGATTCTATTGAAATGAAACTCGGAACGTACTGGTTCGTTAGGATCGGCGTGGTCCTACTTCTTACTGGCATTGCTACCCTAGCATGGTTCAAGAAAAGTTTCTTTTTGGACCTATCTCCTGGCACGAAAGTTGGTCTCTTTTACGCTCTGAGCACAACAATGAGTGGTTTGGGTTTTTGGATCCAAAAGAAAAAAGAAGAAGTTAAAAACTTCGGCCAGGTTCTGATCGCTGGAGGATTTGCAGCAACCTACTTTACAACCTACGCTGCCCACATCTTTGAGCCGGTCAAGATCATCCCAGACCCAACTCTTGCCCTAGTTCTTCTCTTTTCATTAGGAGCATTAATTGTCTGGTTCGCCGAAAAGTTAAAGTCGGAAACGATTGCTCTGTTCGCCATTGGAGCTTCTTACTACGCTACCTACGTTCCGATCATCCATTCAGGTGAAATTTCACCATGGGTAATCCTTGCATCAAATCTAATCCTCGCAATATCTTCGGTCATTTTCATGCTACGCAACCAGTGGTTCAGGATGCCCGCGCTGAGCATGTTCGCATCCTATTGTGGATTTTTCATCTGGAGAGCAATGACTGAAGATCCAGGACTCTTCATAGTGGCATTATTCGCCTGCTCCTTGTGGATCGTATACACCGTAGCTGCCCTCCTCTCCCGTGACAATGGATTCAAGGACAATGAACGGGCAACTTTCATTACCCTCAATAACGGTGCCCTTTTCGGACTCATGAGCTGGGACCTACTAAAAAATGCAGAGTCCCAGTACTGGATCCTTCCACTCTCCATAGGAGTGCTTCTTATTGGCTGTGCTTTTTTTGTATCAAAAGCATTAAAAGAACATTCTCTAACGAAGAACTGTTATCTGATTCAGGGACTGACTCTAATCACATTGGGACTAATGCTCACAAAACAATCCGAATCGATAAAGGGACCCATCCTTGCTGCAGAAAGCGTGATCCTACTCTTCGGTGCAATACGCCTCAAGAGCTTGATTGTGCGATACGCCTCAGTTGCTGCTGCGGCAGCTGCCGTTATCTTTGGATTTATTTCTATAGCAAATTACGCTGGGGATTCACTTTACAGCTGCCTAAGCATTGGAGGGTTCCTGCTCTTTAATGCATACCTGACCAGCAAAAGAGTCGAACAGGATAAGGAAAGTCTTTTGAGGCCCATTGTTAGTTACTTCATGGCCTCAGCATTAGCCGTCTCAATCACTGCGTTCCTGATTCAAGCAGACTATTCTTTAATGACCGGCTCGATCCTGATCGCTAGCTCTGGCATATTTTGCGCCTCAATTTATCTCCTACGAGTACGAGAATTTGTTCTTCTCGGTCAAATACCCGCCATTTTTGGAGCTCTTCATACTTTTGAAATTCTTTCAAACACGGAAGGATTCGGCTTAGCACCTTTGATCTTATTGCTATTAACTCTAGGACTTGCCCACTGGTGGAGATTACAAAAAGATAAGTTCATTAAGGAAGCCGATCCAAATGAAAAACAGGCTAATGGAATTTCACTTTTTTATGAAATAATCTACTCGGCAACAATCATATCACAGCTCTTACTTTGGCTCGTAGCTAATCACCAATTCAGTGCAGACTGGCTCTGGATTGGCTCTCTTGCAGCAGCAGCAATCACCGCGTACTCCGCAATTACTAGAGCTAAATTCATCGGAATATTCTCGCAAATATTTCTATTCATTGCTTGTGGAATTCAGATTGGCATATGCATCAATGGCACTGAAGCCGCAGCCAGCATGGCATTGATCCCAATAGGAACAATGTTAGGAACAAATCTAATAATTCCAAATATTGCAAATAGACTCGGAAGTGTTGCAGAATCCATCAAGCGTACCTTTGACTTGATTCAATGCGGATATCGATCAGCCGCTTCAGGACTTCTAATACTATGGATTTACCATTTCGTTCCAGAAGACATCCAATTATGGCTTAGCGTGTTTTTAAGTTTTGCTTGTATCATGGCCAGCAAATGGAGACCAGCGACTGAATGGGGCTGGGTGGCATTGGCCTTTTCCTTGTCAGGCATTATGTATATCCAAAACGTCCCATACGACTATCAAGGTCCTGTGAGCATGATCATTGCAGCAGCATTCTTCTTCTCATCTCGTTCATTTTCCGGAAAAGAATCACTCATCACATCCATCGCCTACCTATCTGTAGGATACATACATCTGGCGATACAACTAATTGAAGGGAAGTCAATGTTGCCAAGCATGGCTGGAGTTCTTTTCTTGCTAACAGTTCAACAAATCACAAGACGCACTGGAGGTAAAATAGCAATTCCTAACGAGGCTCATGATTCATTAATCATTTCAGGGGCCATTGCCCTTTTCTGGTGGTCAACGATTAAGGTAGGCGAAGACACAGAGGGACTTCGCTCAATTATTTGGGCAGGTTTAGCTGTGATTTATTTTGCACTAGGACTTGGCCTAAAGGAAAGATGGTATCGACTCATGGGCCTCGGAACTCTAGGAATTGCACTTCTTTCTCTTATTCCAATCATTTTGGAGCTTAGTACGGAAATGAAAATTGCCAGCCTCTTCGTCTTAGGGGCAGTATTTGTTGGACTGGGTTACGTTTACACTCGCTATAAGGAAAAGATTAATAAGCTCCTTTAGACATCAATGAAGACGAGTTAATGTATGGACCATACGCATGACTCTCGGCCCATCATCAACAGCTTTAGCCATCGCTTCTTTAATAGCAACTTTCCCACTCATTATTGATGCTCAATCTCAGAACAATGAAGAGTCATCAGCAAAAGAAAAATTAAAGACTCTTGGAATCACTATCTTCACGGACAAGGGAACCGGATCAGTCACTGAAGTTCTCGGAAATGGAAACAAAAGGGTCTCCGACTCGAACCTTAAACTGATATCCAATTTCAAAGAAATCACTGACCTTTCACTAGAGAGAACCCAACTCACTGATGCTGGCATACATCATCTTTCAAAATTGAAAAAACTCGAATGGTTGAACCTGTACAAGACAAAGGTTGGAAATGTTGGCCTTGAGCATATATCAGAAATCAAATCTCTTAAACTTCTACCTGTCGGATCAACGCTCATAACCGACCAGGGACTCGAGCACCTAACCAAAATGGCTCAACTCGAATACTTAGGACTAAGAAACAACCCGATAACTGATCATGGTTTAATTCATCTAAAAGGCTTAACCAATCTTAAAGGACTCAATCTTGGCGAAACCAAAATTACAGATAAGGGCCTCAAAGAAATATCTAATCTTGGAAATATTGAAGAGTTATGGCTCCAGGAAACACGTGTTAGCGATGCCTCGATCAGTGAATTGGGGAAACTCAGCAAACTCCGTTCCCTCGATCTGCGAAATACTCAATTCACTGACAATGGAATAGATAAACTGAAAAAGAAACTTTCTAATTGTACGGTCAGATTTGAGTAATCAACTTGGACTACTATCCGGGGGGCCAGCTGAGAGATCTGCCGCCGATTAAATGCACATGCAAGTGAGGCACCGTTTCGCCTCCATCTTTGCCATTATTAATGACTATTCGAAAGCCATTTTCCTTGTCTGCAAGCCCTAGATCATGCGCAATGGATCGAGCCGTAAGTAATAAGTGCCCCAAAACATTCTGATCTTCGTCACTGGCCTCACCTAGCCTAGGAATTGGTTTCTTCGGAATGACTAAAATATGAAATGGCGCCTGCGGATCAATGTCTTTAAATGCTAGGCAAACCTCATCCTCGTGAATAACGTCGGCAGGAATCTCTCTATCAATAATTTTTTCAAAGAGGGTCTTCTCCGACATGTCTAATATTTATTAGATCCTCAAGCTATGGGTAGTTTTTATTTCAATATAAGACTTATCTCACCTTCACGAGTCTTGGACAGCTCAAATATAATGAAGTCATTAATCTCTTCTGTTAACTTTTCGCAAGCCCTATTCCATCGCCCCGCACAACACAAATCCTTAACAGCTTTACGCAACCCATAACACATAATCTGAGAAGTGCCGCTTCGTTCACATACAGCCAATCGCTGACGTAACAATCGGAAGAATTCCAACTCAAAACCACTACCTGCATCTCGGGCAACATCTAATAATGATATACGAACGGGCGGAGGCAATATCTCCAACCGACTAGCAATATCATCACAACCCATATGAGAAAGCGCTATCTCTATTTTCTTATACAACTCTTCAATTGTGATTATGTTCTTTGGGAAACGATGCCTAAGATACTCAATGACAGCTCTCGTAATGTCACCAGCAAAGAACCAATCAGGATGTCCTGCCTTATCGGCTGCCTTACTAATTTCATCTGATAGCCAGCGAGCTTCATAGCTAACAACTTCGTGATCTCCAAATTTTAAAAGAGGCAAAAGATTGGGCTGACAAACCATATTATTAATATTGGGGTTGAATATTAAATGGGTATTAAGTTAATTGATTAATAAAGAGCATATGATGCGCCAATTCTGCAAGGCAAGGCAAGCTATTGTCTGGAAAAATCAGAGTCCTTTGATCCCTTTATCGGACGTCTTCCGAGAGATTCAATCTCATCAATGAACTCACCGACATCCTGAAATTCTCTGTAGACCGATGCGTATCTTACATAGGCGACCGGGTCAATCGCTTCAAGCATTGACATTACCCGGGCTCCGATCACCTGGGTTAGCACTTCTCGAGACCCTTCGATTTGAATCTCAGCTATAATCTTGTCTGTTGCCCTTTCAAGAATATCAATGCTCACTGGGCGTTTTTCACAGGCTTTTATTAGTCCATTGAGTAATTTATCACGACTGAAAGGCTCCCTAATACCGTCCCGTTTGACGACACGCATGTCACTGTGCTCTAACTGCTCATAAGTAGTGAACCTGTGTCCACAATCTAAACACTCACGCCTGCGCCTGACAGATAAACCATCTTTGGTTTCTCGTGAATCGACTACTTTATCGTTAATATTTCCGCATTTATTGCATCGCATTGTTTCAGTATTCAATAAGAACGATCTAAGACTCTCCCGTCAACGCTCAAGTTTTACATAAATGGACATTCCATTAAGAATTCGTTAACTATTCAGTAATGGTTTACCATGCATTGTAGATAATTTACTGGTTTCTAGATTAAAAAAACCTTTCCATAAAATTTATAATTTGCGGAGTTTATAACGATGAAAAAGAAGATACATTTTAAGAAAATTTGCCTCCATACTACATGACTAGAAATAACTTATGTATACCGAGTTAATTCAGCGCCCACCAAATACAATTTGTTATAAAATTTAATGTGCCACGGTAAAATTATTTTAATTTTTACAGTCCTCTTGCAAATCTCCAAGAGCAACGCAGAAAATTATCCTGAGCCAATTACTGGATGGGATTATAAATTTACAGGGAACCTGGCGACTAACATTGCTGATGCTGCGTTGGATGGGACGTGGGATCATAATAATAATTCTGATCAGTGGGACGGCACAACTCCAGATTCTGGAAATCCAGGCGGAATTACAATAGTTCCTATCCAAAATGAACCGGGGAATACCGCGCTACTCATGGTCGACGCAGTCACCAGTTCAGGCAGGAACAATAATAGAAGACTTGCTTTGACGCATAATTTATTAATCCAGGAAGGCATCCAACCAACTTTCTTGAAATCAGGCGCCACCATTGCTTTCCGGATCAGAGTCCCTTATTCATCACCTTATCTAATTGACTCACCCAATGGTCTTGCTCCACATGCGAATGCCAAAGGGATCATTAACCTGAGAGGAAATGGTGGCAGAATTAGTTTTTCTCTTGGCATCAAAGGAACTGACGCATTCTTTCCCGACGACGGCTTCTTCGTAAGTGATTCCAACAATCCTATATTCCATAATCTCGACCCTACGGCCTGGAATGAATTTTGGATCACTATCCAAGAAAGTAAAAACAATAACGAACTTTACGAGTTAAGAGCATACAAGAACGGATCTATCGCACCGTTTATTTCTAGGGCCATTGGCCTATCAAGAGGGATCGAAGAAAGTTTTCCATACATTTCATTACAGCTTTCTTCAACAACAGAAACCGCAGCCGTTGAAATTGATTACCTCGCATTCAAGTCCGGAGTCCATGCTCCAGACGATAATGATGAAGACGGCATTCCCGACTCCTGGGAATTAAATTACTTTAATAACATTCTGTTAGATCAATCCTCCGACCCCGACGGTGATGGTCTAACAAATCTGGAGGAATTTAACTTGAGCACAAATCCAACTTCACAGGACTCGGACGATGATGGGTTAAACGACAAGGTTGAATACACAGTCTATCTCACTGATCCCGCAAACCCTGACACGGACCAGGACGGACTAAGCGATACAGAGGAAATAAACGGACAGCCCGCAACCGATCCATTACTTAGTGATTCGGACGGTGACGGCATAAATGACCGAGAAGAACTCGTAAAGTACAATACAAATCCTAATGATCGTGACACGGATCAGGACGGTGCAAATGATAAATATGAATTGGAAAAAGGGTATGACCCCACAGATCCCAGTGAAGTTCCTGTTTTCCCGTCACTCGAACACCTCCTCATCAATGAATTCATGGCGACTGGAGGAAGTTCTCTTACCGACTTAAATAGTGATAGACCTGATTGGATTGAAATCTGGAATCCAACCAATGAAACTATAAGTTTGCTTGGGTATTACCTCACAGACGACAAGGATCAGTTGGATAAGTGGGCTTTTACTCAGCAAACGATCAAAGCTAATAAGTACCTTGTAATTTTTGCCTCAGGAAAAGACAGAACTAATCCCAGATATGAACAACACACGAATTTTAGCCTTGATTCAGATGGCGAATACCTTGCCTTAACAAGAATCAATTCAGATGGTGCCCTTGAAATAATTAGCGAATTTGCCTCTAAATTTCCAACTCAAGAACAGGGCATCTCTTACGGATTGGATCCGGAGAACCTCAATGAAGGTTACTTAGAAATGGCCACTCCAAAGCAACGCAACGAAGGAGGTATCGCACTAGGTTTCGTTAAAGATACCCGGTTCAGTGTGGATCGCGGCTTCTTCACGGAACCTTTCATGTTGCAAATCTCAAGTGATACCACTGGAGCCACTATCCGCTACACCACTAACGGATCAGAGCCTACCGCATCAGTGGGAAAAATCTATAAAGGCCCAATGAAAATAAGCAAGACCACAATAATCAGGGCCGCTGCATTCAAGGAAAATTACTTTTCTACTAACATTGATACTCATACTTACTTGTTCCTATACGATGTTTACAACCAACAAACAGCCATTGATTGGCCAGCTTCTGGAGTCAACGGCCAGAGCCTCAACTACGGCATGGATCCTGATATAATCTCACGTTATACGACTGAAGAAATGATTAATGCTCTTTCAGCTATCCCTTCAATTTCTATTGTTACAGAACAAACAAATTTCACCTCTTCGAGCGGCATCTATGTGAATGCTCAGCAACATGGTAAGTCTTGGGAAAGACCCGCCTCCTTTGAGATGATTGATCCTAAAAAAATAAAATCAGACATGCAGATTAATTGTGGCCTCAGGATCCGCGGAGGCTTCAGTAGAACATCTTCAAACCCAAAGCATTCTTTTAGGCTATTTTTCAGAGACGAATATGAAGGAAAGCTCAAATATCCACTCTTTGAAGCCGAAGGGGTGGACACTTTCAGCAAATTAGATCTAAGAACTTCACAAAATTATTCATGGGCCTTCGGCGGCTCAGGCGGCAATAATACATTTCTCCGCGAGCTTTTGGGACGAGACCTCCAAGGAACAACCGGGCAACCTTATACTAAGTCCCGCTACCACCACCTGTACCTGAACGGAATTTACTGGGGCCTTTTTATGACTCATGAAAGAGCAGAAGCAAATTTCGGAGAAAGCTATTTCGGCGGCAATGAAAAGGATTATGACACAATTAAGTCTGCTGGTAGCATCGGAGGGTATAATACCGAAGCAACGGATGGTAGCATATCAGATGGCAGCGCCTGGCACACTTTGTGGACCATGGCTCAAGACCTGAGCAAAGCCCCAAGTATAGATCGCTTCATGAGAATGCAAGGTCTCGATCCCGATGGATCAAGAAATCCAGAAATACCTATCTATCTAGACGTCAACAACCTGATCGACTACTCCATGATTATCGGATACACCGGAAACACTGACGCTCCTCCCGGTAACAATAATTGGTATGGAATACGTAACCGCGCCAGCAATGATTTAGGCTTCCAGTTCTTTGTGCACGACGGCGAGCATTCTCTTGGCGCATACGGAGCGACCCGAGACACCATCAACCGTGACCGTGGCGCTGGTCGAGCTTACAATAAAAGCAATCCGGCATATATCCGTTATTACATTGAAGAGAGCTCACCTGAATTTCGCCTCCGTTTCGCGGACAGAGCACATCAATATTTATTCAATGATGGCCCTCTGACAACATCACAAGTCCTAGCCAAACTCCAACACCGTAAGGAAACAGTTTCGAAGGTCATCATCGCTGAATCTGCCAGATGGGGTGATTCGGCACGAAGTGATCCATACGATAAGGAGGACTGGGAAAATGCAGTAAGAAGATTAGAAAACGAAATTCAGGGCAGACGAAATATTTTTCTTGATCATCTGCGCCAGGGACGACTCTATCCAAAAATTGCAGCTCCTGAATATGTTCAACACGGCGGTCAAATAGCCATGGATTCTACTATTGGTGTATGGGCTCCAATCGAAGCAACCCACCTCTACTATGTGATCGGAGAAAAGGACTCCGATCCTGAGGTTTGGGCAGATGAACTTGACCCTCGCCAACTTGGAGGAACTCCATCTCTAAGATCCAAATCACTCCTCATTAATGAAACGGTCCTCGCACCTGAAAACGCCTCCAAAAGAGCCATCATGCCTAGAGGGCCCGAAATTGATAATGTGTGGTTCTTAAATGAATTCGATGACTCATCATGGCCGACAGGCAGAATAGGCGCAGGCTATGATAAGGGATCCGGTTACAATGAACTCATCGATCCTGCATTTAATTTTAGAGATCAGGCCATTCCAAGTGAAATGGAAACTGTTTTCATGCGCATTAATTTTGAAATTGATGAACCATCACAACACAATACTCTTACTCTAAAGGTCCGATATGATGATGGATTTGTCGCATACCTCAACGGCCAAGAAATTATTCGCAAGAATGCACCCGGAACCGTTGATTCACCTCTCCCATTCAATTCAAAGGCAACTACAGGACACAAAGATAATCTTGCTAAAAAATTGCAGTCCTTCACGATTCCTGAAGGCTCCGTCTCGCTTTACAAAGGAACTAACTTACTTGCCATTCATGGACTAAATGACCTCAAAGGCTCAAGTGACATGTTACTGAGCGCTTCATTAGTTTCCAATAAAGGTCAAAATCAAGACACCGTATACATTAACATTCCGGAACCTATCAAGTCTCCGACATGGATCAAGTCACGCTCCTATAATAGCAGGACTGGCGAATGGAGCGCTCTAAATTCAGCGTTCTTTACTACAGGACAACCCGCCACCAATCAAAATATAGTTATAAGTGAAGTTCACTATCACCCATCAGCACCTACTGAGTCCGAACTCAACATTAATCCAGACTTTGATCAGGACGATTTTGAATTCATTGAGATTATGAATGTCAGCAATCATTCAGTTAATCTTGGAGGATGTGCCTTTGTTCTGATTCCTGTAAAAAACCGATTAGAAGGAGTCGAATTCAAATTCGAACCCACAACAATAATAAAATCCAATCAAAGACTCGTCATAGCCGCGAACCGTTTAGCATTCGAAACTCGATACTCAGGCATAGATATCGTCGGAGACTACTCTAACCGATTAGATAATTCAGGAGAATGGATAACTCTCATAGATAAAGACGGAACCATCATTGATTCATTCAGATACAATGACAAGAGCCCTTGGCCAGAATTAGCGGACGGCGAAGGCCCTTCACTTTACCTTCCAGACCCAAGCAAACTTCCTGACACAAGTGACGCAACTAACTGGTCAGCAAGCATTACTGGAGGAGGAAACCCTACAAATGCAAATGCTATAAATTTCTTTGGTAAACCAACGGCTGATGCCGATAAAGATGGAACCAATGCAATTATGGAGTATGCGCTTGGACTTTCAGACTTTATTCCGTCCTCTAATCACTTTCCTAAAATCCAAATTATTAATATTGAAGGACAAGATTACTTGAACTTTAATTTTAGGAAAAACCCCAAAGCAACTAACATTTCCTATAGCATTGAAACCTCAATAGATATGAAATCGTGGCAAGATTCAAAAAATGATGGAAGCATGCATTTTGAAGGGAAATCACTGGATATGGACGGCATCCCAATCCACACTTTCCGATTAAAAACTCCTATCAACGATGAAAATTCAGTGCGTTATTTACGCCTCAAGATAAATTACTAATCCCCTATTCATTCAAACCAATGGCAATCAGTATTCTTAACCAATGGACAGATGCAATAAATGAAGGAAGGACTGAAGATGTGGCCTCACTGTACTCAGAAAAAGCTGTTTTAGCTTCAACTTTCTCCTCCTCACTAATCAATTCTAACGACTCCATACGTAATTATTTTATTAATTTACATTCGCGTCCAGGTTTCGGAGTCAGCATCGACAAGGAATCTATAAATGACCAAAAAATTGAAGGAGGAATATCAATCCTTTCAGGCATGTACACTTTCCATTTCGAAGAGGATGGTAAGGAAATAAAATGCGCAGTCAGATTCACATTTGTTATTGATACTAACCTCAATAGACCAATTCTTCATCACCATTCATCTCAAAGGCCCTAGCCTCAAAGAAAGCTTAGTACTATTGGCTGATTTCTCCGGTATTTAGAGTCCAGTGATTCTGAGCATTACCTACTCCCACAGCATTAGAGCTCGTCGAAAACATGATCGACCTTTGGGAATCATTGTACCACCATGATTTATATGCAGCGTCAGGATCTGCACTCGACCTGAAAAGACATTCTCCCGTAGATTTGCCATTAAACCCTGCACTTTTTGCTCGCTCAAGATAAGTAGTTCCATCGGCACTTCTATGAGAATAATAGTTTTGGAAATGCATATCTCCAGAATGCACTTCCGAGGCTACGGTTAGAGTCTGATCAAGACGCAATGCCCCTAACCCAAGAGAAACGCGCCTTATGTTAATCTGCTGAACTAACTTTTTATAAGCTGAAGTCCCCCAATTTAACTGAGCATTATGAGTCTCAATCTCAATATTAGATAAGTAAATGGATTGCATCTTTCCAAGTTCACCTGAAAGCGAATCCACAATATCCTTTTCTCCTGCCAGACTCTTGGCTTCATTGAGAAGATCATTCATTTCAGATGCAGAGAAATCGTCTTCTCCCAAAGACCACGCAATCTCATAATCCAACTCTGAGATAAGATCAACCAACTCCTGAAACGATTCGTCTTCACTTCCTTGCGAAACCTCCATGGCCTTGACCATGCCCGAGTAAAGCTCTTCAGCATTTTTAACAATTTCATCCATCTCCAAATACTTCGCTTTGTACTCCTCGGGTTCAGTCTCCCTCCACTTCGTCATTACTGAGTTAAGCCCAGTAGTCGTGACATCCTTCCACTCCTGATATGCATTTTTAATGTCTTCAGGAACCACTTTACTTTTCTTAATAGCTGAAGACTTATCGTTAAGATTAATCAGATGTTTGTTCCTAATTATTCTTAATAGTCCTTCGTAAGTTTCCTTATAATTGTCTCCTAATGCCCGAAAAGCAGTATATACACTCTCCCGCTTTTCCTGATCATTAGATGCGAGAAATTCTAATGACCGGTCCCTCGCTTCATCAGTAAACTCAAAAACTTCGTCTTCCGATATAGGAACTTTGAAAGGCACTGTGCTTTCACTCACCTCTGGAGCGTTAACTTCCTCAGAAATTTTACTCTTCTTGTTAGGTGCTTTTATGGGAGCCTTAACAGCTTTTTTTTCTACCGTCTCACCGTTACTGTTAGCATCTGCAATCGTAATTTTTTTATCTGACAGATAAAAATAAACACCTACTCCTACTGCCAAAACCAACGCTACTATAAAAACAAATCCCATTGGAGCCCCTGATTTCTTATGAACTTGAGGCCTGACTGCAGTGTATGACCTTGCTGCTGGAACATTCAAAGCTGGAACATTCAAAGCTGGAACATTCAAAGCTGGAGCACGAGACCCACCGTCGCCCTCCTCCATCGGTCCTGCTGAACTGTCAGATTCTGATTGGGTCTGGATAGTTTCTCCCCTTTCAAGAATCTCTATATTCCCCTCAGGGTCATTAGGTATAATAAATTTCGTACTACAATTTACGCAGCGCCCCTTATGCCCTGCATGATCTTCAGAAACATCAATCGAAGTCGAACATATGGGACAATGAATCTGCATTTCCGAGAATCTAAATTAATAGATCATAAAAATAGTTAACTTAGCCTTTAGTGGATTCACTCTATCGGCTTTTGTACCTTTCCTGCAAAAGGTTTATTCCACCCACTCTTGCTCGGATCATAGTAAATAGTTGCAGGAGCATCCTTGAACATATATTTAGTTTCCAGCGGAGCATCTCCAAGAAATTTCACTTCCTTGAGATTAAGACAACCACTAAAAGCAGAAGACCCAACACTTGTAACACTCGCCGGTATAGTAACCGCAGTTAATCCTATGCAACCTCCGAATGCATTATTTCCGATGGATGTAACTGTGTCAGGAATAGTAACACTAGTCATTTGTATGTTGCGAAAAAATGCATTGTTGCTAATTTCAGAAACTTTAGCTCCTTCTATCTCTTCTGGAATGATTACCTGCCCGGCTCCTTTGCCTTTAGTAATGATCACCAAATCTGCCTGAACTTCATATTCTAAACCCGTCAGATCTGGCTTCTCTTCGTTTTCAGAGTTCTGGCCTGTATCACCTCCACCATTGGTGTTTACCGAACTTTTATTCTCACAACTCAGAATTAAAACGCTACATATTGAAGTTATTAATAAAATTCTCATTGAAAACAACTTATCATCTAGAATCAGGCTAACAATTAAAAAATATAAACCCTAATTCTATTCTTTCTGATATCCTTTCCATACCCAGACTAAAGTGTCAGCGAGTGTGTGACCGAATACTCCTCGATCACAGTGTTTAGAATTTAATGAAAATAAGTACCGGTATTCATACCCCTTAGCTTTAAGAGCTGCGGCCGTTCTTTCATTTGCCATGACCCAATTATGATATGTACTCTCTGGATCTTTATACCCGTTATCACTTTCCGAAACATGAGTGAAAATTCGCAGTGGTTTCTTCTCACTTTTCTCTATAAGTTTCTTTCCGGAATGGTATTCCCATGCTCCTAAAGGATAGGCACTTTCTTCCGATGCATCATCATCCTGCTGATCCACAAAGGTTCCTGAATACGTGGCTAGTCGACGGAAAAGATCAGGCCTAAACCATCCCATAGTCAGTGCAGCAGCCCCTCCCGAACTGCATCCCATGACAGCTCTTCCCCAGGGGTCCTTTGTAAAATCTAAGTTAGGGTAATCTTTTCTGATTACTTCATCAGAGAGCACGGCTGGCAAGACCTCATTCTCTATGAAAAGGGCGAGGCGTCCTGACATCGTATCATATTCGAGCCCTCTCTGACTCCCCTTACTGTCATCTCCACCGTTCTGAACAGAGATCGCGATGAATGGTGGTAATTTTCGTTCAGGGTTTTCAGATATGGTGAGATTATCAAGCGCATTTCTGACAAGGTCTAACCTACTCGGCCCGTCATGCATAACCATGATAGGAGCCTTATCTCCGTCCTTATAAGAGTTAGGGATATAGACAAAAATTTTACGTTCCTTTCGTACTTTTTTATTCTTCAAGTCAAGAGTTTTATCATCACCAGAAAATATCTTGCTCTCTTTTAAAAGCATTGAGAACTGGAAATTCTTACCCTTCGGATTACCTTGATCTTTAAGATCAGGATCCAACTTATAATCAGGTCCTATCTTGAAGTTGCCGTTACCCTTCTTACTTGAAGATTGTATTTTTTCATCACCGATCGTGATTCCGATAGAAGCAAAGAAAAACCAACCCAATAAGAGAGAAAATACATTCAAATTATTATTATCAATCAACATCATTACAGAAGGAACGAATCAAGATCTCCTGAACTATCAGCAAAAGAGTTAGCCTCCACGCCCATTCTTTTCTGCATAGTAACAAAGAGATTAGCAAGAGGAACATCCTTGTCGAAGGCTTTATATTCTCCGTGTTTGTATCCCATCTCCTTCCCTCCAGCTAGGATCAGTGGGTAATTTGTGTTGTTGTGCGTTTTGCTGTTGCTACTGCCGTAAAAAACACAGGTATTGTCCAGAACAGAACCATGACCTTCTTCCATCTTACTCAATTTTTTCAGTAAATAAGCCAAGCATTCTGCCTGATAACGGTCCCATTTTCCTCTATTTTCAGCACCTCGACCTTTACCAGCGCCATGAGCTAATCCATGAGCATCTTTATTAAACCCAAGGAGTTTTGGAAACTTGTTCGCTATAGAGATTGCCCCGTGCATACTTGCTAGCTGGTAAGTGACAAAACGAGTCGAATCAGTCTGAAAAGCCAAAGCAATCAAATCGAGCATCGTGTGAATGAGCTTGCCCGGCGTTTCGCTGTCCACTTCTAGGCTAAGCCCTTCGGCATTCACTTTAGGCCGGGGTACATTTAACCATTGAGCAGAACGCTCAACGTCCAGCTCAATCTCGCGAACTGAAGTCAGATACTGGTCAAGCTTCCCTTGATCCGCCTTGCCCAGTTTGCGGTGCATTTCCTTGGCCTCGTCAAGCAGTAGATCGAGATGGCTGCCGGTACGAGTCAGGCCCTTTCTCTGCGCCTCAATGGAATCGCCGTTCAACCCGAACAGGCGTTCAAAAACAATAGCCGGTCGATTAAAGGAAGGAATAGGCTGCCCAGTACGGGAGTAAGAAAGCGTGTTGGCCCGAGTGGGCATGCCGACACCCCCGTCCGAGGAGAGTACTAAACTGGTGAAACGGGTGTCTGCACCAAGCTTGTGCGTGCGCGCCATGAACTGATCCAGAGATATCGAATTTTTTAGCCCGGTAGCAGACAAACTTAATTCCTCACCAGTAAGAAAAGTGTCTCCACTGTCATGCCCTCCTATACGGCGCACCTTAGGATGAGAAAGTCCTCCCAAGACCGTGACCTGATCCCGGAAAGGCTCCAATACCTCAAGGGATTTATTGAAAATAAAATTCTTCCCTGAATCTTTAGGGAACCAATTCCACTGACCGTATTCCCCGTCCTGTTTAGGTAAACTCACCCCATATGGAAAATAGATGGAACAGAATCTCTTCGGTGGAGATTTAATTTCAGCTCCCGTCAAGGATTCCATCCATGGCACGACAAGCGAAATGCCTGCTGCTTTAAGCATGGTTCTGCGATTCATCTGAAATGCCTTTTTCCTCATATTGTAAAGCTCGTAACTGTCATTGGAGAATACATTAACATAGCTCTTATCGCGATAAAAAAGGTCGACTCGTGACGATGTTTTTCATTAAACTCGATAGGCGATAGCCATCCTTTGTAAAGTCATCACTAAGTTTCTCAATTAAGAGTTCGTCCTCCAGCCTCAAGGAACGGCCGAGGGCGTAGATCAGTAATTTTGATACCAATGCCTTTGCAAACTGATCACGTCTTTCATCGAGTAAATATTTCTGGAGATCAATCAAGCCCGATATCTCATGACTTCCCGGCAGTACAGTCTCAGCAGAAACGCGTTTTTTCCGACGCGCCGTCTTTTCCCTAAAGAGGCCAATGGCATCATATTCCTCAAGAGCGATACCCCACGGGTCAATACCCCGATGACAATCCGCACAGGCCTCCTTCTTTCGATGAATGGCGAGCTGTTCTCGAATCGAAAGCTTCTCAAAATTCGGTACACTTTTTTCGACGTCTGGGACATCAGGTGGAGGCGAATTGGGCGGGTCATGCAAGAGATGTTCCCTAATCCAAATCGCACGCTTAATTGGATGAGAATCTACTCCATCTGATCCGGCCAGGTGAGTCGAAGCATGGCCAAGCACTCCACCCGGCCTGCTTGTTCCTTTGAGAGAAACCCTTGCAAAGCGTTGGGATTTTGGGCCACTTAATCCGTAATGTTTGGCCAGAGATGCGTTAAGCATAGTGAAATCCGCATCGAGAAATTGCATTGCTGATGTGTCACTGCGCAGAATTTCCCGAAAGAAGGCTTGAGTCTCACCCACCATGTCCGGCTTCAAACTGTTGTCGAAATCCTTATAATACTGAGGATTAATCGCGACCCGGTCAACGCCTTCAAGATCCAGCCACTGGTCACAAAACTCTTTAGCGAACCGGTCGCACTTTTGATCCTTTAACATCCTATCAAATTGTTTCCGCAACACAGAAGGTTGTAGGAGTCGATCCGAGTCGGTAAATTCAAAGAGTTCCTCATCCGGCATTGAACTCCAGAGAAAGTAGGATAGGCGAACGGCCAATTCGTGAGCATTTAGTTTTCTCGATTTATCGGACTTGAATGGTTCACTGAGGTAGAGAAAGTTGGAGGACGCCAAGGTGGCGGAAAGGGTTTCCTTGAGGGCCAAAATGGGAGAGTCCTCCTGCCGCAGCATTTTCTGGTAGTGGGTCATCCATTTTTTTATTTCCTCCCCATTGACCGGTCGACGCCAAGCTCGCCGAAGGAAACGGCTCAATAAGTTCTGAACTGCCTTCGGGTCAGACAATTCCTCATCATCCTGAACGATTCTCCGATGCAACGCGGGAGGCCAGGACGGGTAGTCGTTGCGGATGAACTCGACGGACTCGATGATGATGCGAGGAAAATTAGGATCCTCCGGGAAGACCTTGACCTTCCTCTTCCTGATCTTTCCTTTCTTGTCTTTCTCCTCAATTACCTCGTTGACGGCTTGGGTGGGCGGCTCGCCGTCGTCAAGGACGTTTTGCAAGATAATGATCCCGTTGAGCTTGCTACTTGGCACATGAGCTTCGGGGAGGGGAAAGAACTGGGGGGGACCCGAAATTTTATAATACTCCGGAGTGTTCGAGGTAACCGCAACTTCTCCGGCATCACCCATTATGTTCAGGGTTAACCCTGAAACGAAATATCCATATTGGGCAAAAAGGATCGGGGCAGGCTGCCCGGATTTGCGATCGGTGTAGGCCTTTACCCGAATACTGAATCTGCCTGTGCGCGGCAGATTCTTGAAGGATCCGTGCCAAAAGTTCACTCGACCCAGCCGTTCGGAAGAGTTTCCGGCAAAACGCCTGCTGTTAGGACCTCGGATTGATCCTTTGTTTCTGTCAACGACTGTAACGCTTCTTTCCCCCTGTTCTCCTTCCACAAGCACAAAGCTCAAGGCCTGCCGGGCGATCTTGAGATAATTCTCGATCTGCAGGGCGGTCATGCCCAAGGAGGCGCCGTTGTTCTTGAATCCTTCCGGGGATCGGGCGTCGGAAGGAAACTCCCCACTGTAATCCATCTCCAGGCCGAGCAGGTCCGTCATGGTATATTGGTATTCCTCTCGGTTGAGACGGCGCATCACCACTTGTTCTCCGGTGTTTCGACGCGCCTTGGCGGTCTTTTGCAACTCCCCGGTTAACCAACCAACCAGTTTGCGGCGTTCGCCGGGAGAAAATTGCGGCTCGTCCTCGGGCGGCATTTCGCCAAGATTGATGTTGTTGAGCACATCGTGCCACCGCTCCGCCGAGGTGCCCTGAACAATATCCGGATCAAGTGTATCCAATCTAAAATCCCCTTTCTGCTTTTTTGGGCCATGACATCTGAAGCAATGCCTTTGCAATACCGGTTGCGCGTCTTCCTGGAAGACATCTCCGCCGATTACCACGGATGGCAGAAGGAGCATAAGAAAGATAAACCGAAACAAAATCATGGAGAACTACACTAAACAATAAATGCACTATATCTTATGTTAAAGTAAATTTATATCATTGCATTTAGCTTCTCCGCAAAGGCCTTCATCCACTGAGAGCATTCCTTTCTAAATCTGCAACACTAAGTTATATTTACATCGTTCTGAAGCAGCCACAATGGCTTCATAGTCCTCACCAATCACTAGCAAGACTTTGCCCATAGTAATGAGTCTAGTTGATAACCTATAGCTTCTTAAGGAACAAGTCTTTGAATTTCACGACCATTCCTTTGTCGTGCAACTGCAGACCAATGAATCCGCTCTCCAAACGGCCTTCGCTTATATGGTCGGTAAATTCAGAAGACAACTTATCATTGATCCATAACTGGAAAAAATTTCCCTTGGCAACGATGCAACAATCATTCCAGTCACGCTTCTTTATTTCCGTAATGTTTATAGCATCCTTTATTGGGCTGTGCTTTCCGTTCCCTTCCGAATCAATAACTAAGCGCGTCCCGCGCTGGCATGGGAATTCCTTCCTCGTACCGGATCCAAAATGAAAGTCCCAAGCCCCCAGAACACCCGGACCTATTCCAACATGACCAAGATCAGCATGATACCCTTCGAATGGGCGTTTCCCTGTCTTGTCAATTCTTGTGCGCACTTCGACTCCGGTATTTCCCTTGGTAACCATTTTATAGCGAAACTTAAGCTCAAAGTTCTTGAGATTTTCATCTTCTGAATAAACCAAATAAACTAATCGATTTTCTTTTCCTTCACCACGAATGACCCCGTCATTAACTGACCATGGCTCGTAACTGGTCTTTGGTGCCTTCCTCCAACCTTTGAGAGTCTTGCCATCAAAAATAGAAATAAATTCCTTCCCTTCATCAGCGTTCAATAAAGAACAAGAGCAAAAGAAGAGAATCAAAAGAGGCAATTGGATACTGACTATTAAATTATTCTTCATAAAGCAAATCATGACAACCCTTACTAACTTGAGTCAAGGATCCGATGAGGAAGTTAAATTATTTTTCCCGAAAAGAACGAGACTGAGCCCGATAATAGAAATAACTACTTATCCTAATCCATTCTAACTCCTAAACGAAGATAAATGGAACGGTTTGAATCCATGGATTCGATGAGCCTGATACTTTTTACAGGTCCGTGCCAATTCCACTGAACTAAACCTTCTGCATTCTTCCATGTCAAAAGATCCTCAGAGATCTCTGCAAAAATATTAACTCCAATTGCTGCCGGATCCGGAACAAGGCTCAAAGCAAAATGCATCCCCCCCTCTTCGTGTTCAAGCATCAAGGTTGAAGGATTCACCAAGGAACGAGCGTTGTTTGGTTCTGTCCCATTAAAAAACTCCATCAAATTACTAACCCCATCTTTGTCATTGTCGTCTAATGGATCGGGAAGAGAATCAAAATGATCCGCGGCCCATTGAGCATATTTTTCTTGGTTCTTTTCTGGTTGAAAACGCCATCCGTACCCAGGCGAAATAGATCCTATAAAATCTTCGGAATCTGCTCTAACAAATTGTAACGGATCAATAATCAATTCATCCCATTCATTATTTATGCCTTGTGGCAACTGGCCCAAGGATCCATCACCTACCGTTCCAGCCAACTCGGCAATGTCCAGGATTTCGACCCCGTAGGTTCCGGCCGCAATCCAAGCCTTCCTTTCCTTCTTAGAAATGTTAACGACGTTCTCACCAGAAAGAAAAGATCCAACGGATAACTCAAAGAAGTTAGTCCGCGGCGTTTCCGGAAGATCCGAAAGCGCAACCACTTCAACGGCTCCATAATCAAACGCAAATAATAAGTCATCTTCAATTACTACATTATTCAAATACACCTTAGTAGAAATATCGAGTAATTCCTCGATACTACTCTCAGTTTCCATCCAACCCAGAACCCGCAAACCATTCTCACCTTCCTCTGACTCGGATCCATCCCACCACCAACGATTCCCATTGTTCATATTTAAGAATATAAAACGACCATGTCCTGAAACTGTTGAGTAATAGGATTCTTTAATTTCAATAGAATCGACCAAAAATGCATTAACCTCGTCATAAATTGAAGCTTCAAGTACCAGGTCTGGTGACCATCTGACCAAACCTGTCTTGTCAGGCTCAGTTTTTTGACGTGTTGTAAATAATATCGTTCCTCTCGACTTCGTCTTATAAACATGCTTGAGCAAGCCAGGAACATCAACCTCCTTAAGAAGAATCGGTTTCGTGGGATTTGAAAAATCGATCCTCCTCATTAAATGACGCCCATCGTGCCTCTTACCACTCCAGCTACTGACATAACAGCCAAAACTTGCAACCTTGTCGGACAAGAAAATCGGACCGGTTTCAACCCAGCTGTCCGGATAATCATCATGATTGACCATTCGTGTGGCAGAGAAAAAACTTGGCATAGAATCATCACCAGAACCTGTAACAATGAGCCAACCATCATTCTCTTGCCGGGGCCAAAAACCAATATCATCAACCATTACGTCCTCGGCTATTCCGATACAACGCATACATGAATAATATCCCATGTTCGATTGATCAGGGACCCAAAGAATTTTATCTTCCGACAATGCATTCGCACGCATTGACCCGAGATAAATCAAGGAATCAGATGCTTTCATCCTGTCCGTTCCTATCAGTACCGGAACCTTGGGATTAGAAACATCAATGGAATGAGTATAAAAGAATGTAGCGTATTTCCAGCGTTCTAATCCTTCATTGTCCTTTACACTGATCGATTCAGTCCGGGACGTTAAAAGGTGAACCGTTTTACCTATGATGGTCGCTCCGTTCAATTCATTGCCACGACCAATTTCCAACTCACTGACCAATGCATCAGGATCATCAGAAACAGTTATCCTGAGGGTAGTGGGAGTCCCTGAATTTGAATCCCACCAACGCGATGATCCTCCTTCTAACTGAATGAGATAATCACCCGTACGAATGATTCGATCTGCTGACCAAGCAATTGTTAATGAAACTTTCTCCTCAGGAAGATCCCGATCTGAAATGTCCATTACCCGTAACTGCTGTCCAGAAATAACAACTAACTTGTCATTATCAAGAAGTTTTCCACGACGTGCTATAAAATCAGAATCGATCACTCCTCGCTTGACCAGTAGGTCATCTCCAATATCCATGATCTGCATCTTTTTTTGATAAGATCCGTCCACCCTACCTGTGAAAGGCAAAACCAATAAATTTTGATCAGGAAAGAATCCTACTGCCTTTTCATCGTAATTACCTTCACTCCAGCTGTAAGTATCTTCGTCCCCAAGATAAATCCGTTCAGACAATCTCATTTTTGTGGGGTCAGCCACATCAAACAAGGAAATAGCAACTCTTGAATCTTCAATTCCTACCGACAATATACGACCCAATTCTCCAAATATTTCCATATAAGTGGACCAACCAGGTATATCGATATGGCCAAGAATCTTTAACCGGCGAGGCCTAGATAGATCGACGGCAAAGAGAGGATCAATTTGTCTAAAAGTAACGACATACAGGCGATCATCATGAAACCTAGTTGCCCGTACAGTCTCGCCTGGGGCAAGGACCAGTGAATCCAATTGCCTAGCCAACTCATTCGGATGATGCCGGAGATCGTGATTCTCTACCAAGGTGTGTCTTTGCTGTCCTTCATTCCCCCATACCTGTGAAACTGTTGTCAGAATACCGTCACGCAATGCCAACTTATATTTGTCATTTAGATGGCCGCCTAATCGAATCTTGTGTGTAATTTCCATTGGTTCGGAAGGGTCGTCAATCTTAATGGCATGAACCCATGAAACATTCTCCCGGTCAATAGAGTCATAAACGGAAGGGATCACAAAAAGATAATCCGGCGTTGCAGTAACCACTGCATTATAATAATAACTTTCCTCACCAGTCAGATCCAGCCCCTTCATTTCGACAGGATTCGTTGGATCAGTAAAATCAAAAGCATATACCTTGAGCCCTGAACGCGTGTGCCAATTCCCGTCAATATGCCTAACGCTTTCCCATATCCTAGTCACTGCATAGAGACGATTCCCTATCATGCGGCTCTCAACAAAAGATCCCTCCAATGAGTAACGCTTCTTGACAGAGAGCTGGTCAGTTTGATGATGAACTAACACCACTTCTGATTGGGCAGAGTTCACCCCTCGCCAGTAAGAATTACCTGAATTCGCCAAGAGAATTACATGCTCCTCCCCGACAAGATAGAGTTGCTCACCAACTGCTGGCATTCTCAGCTGAGCTATACGACTGGGCTCATTAAGATCATGTAAAGAAAATACCTGTAACCCCCGCTGCTGATTGAAAAAATAGAGACTGCGCCCGCGCCATTTCCAGATATCAGATTCTTCGACACTCGGTTGTGGGTTCTCTTCTACAGCAATCGCGTCTTCCTCTGCTGCTAATCCAACATTTACCATTCCTCGATTAATATTGGATCCTTGTTCGTCTGCCGTTTCAGAAAAACTTGTCTTACCAGTATAGAGAGAACTTGGGAAAGGGTCAGTCTTACTGGCTTCTATTCGGATCGCGTTCATTGGGATCGAATCTGGAACGCGCAACTTTAAATGCCCAGTACGGCCATCGAGATGAGTGATACTTCGTGTTTGCCAACCAATGTCCTGCCCCTCATGAACCTGGACTCGAATGCGCCTCATCCCCTCTTCGACATTAATCATTACTGCCTGTTTATCTGCACGGAACTGGACTGGACTAAAAATAGAATCAGCACTTACAGAAATCAAAAGGATCGCCGATAACGAAAAGAAGATCATTAATAAAATAATACCTTTCATGTTCTTTTTCATTTCTTTCACTCTAGCCTCAATCTATTTAAAATTATACTATAACATCGATATGAATTGAAGATTAATCATTTCTTAAAATCCTCTCTACTCATTAGTGTTTTCTTAATGAATTATCGCAATAACAACAAAAGAAAGAAAATTTCCGCTCTCAAAGAAAACTGCTCCTTGTCCCTAATAAAAAAATTACATAAACACTTAGCGTTCCATCTCATGAACGCGATAAAAACGCCTGCTGGAATTCAACGGAATCTGTGTGTCCGTAAAGGTCGTGGTATCACCTTCGGAAGTCACATTATCATCCAACTCTTCCCACAGCATCAGATCATCTGATACCTCGATTGCATAAATCCTGTTCGCTCTTGACTCCCATTCGATGGTCACGCCGGGTTGTTCTTGATTAATAACCAGTAAACTGATCTGAAGTGGAAGGACCTGACCTGCTGCAAGAACCACTATCCCAGAAATTCCTGCATGATGGCCGGGCCGGGTTTGATCGACAAATACCTGAAGTGCTCCGTTACCATCAACTTCAGCGCTGAAGGTTACTAATTGAGCATCCAAATTGTCCGGTTCTGTACCAGCATCGAATGTTACAATCTGAACAGATCTTTGAGTCACAGTATCAATAACAGACAAAGAAAAGACACCTCCCCAATTATTAACAGAAGCTGCCGAGTCACTCGTTATCATTTGCACTAACACTGGAAGGCCAGCATGAAGATTAGTGAATGTAATAGTTCCATCAGTTCCGACGTTGTAATAATTTATTGAGTTGGCAATTGTCGCAAGAACATCAACATCTTCTCCGCTCAGTGAGCCTAACGTATTTGCAGTTCGAATACCTCCAGCAACAGTTCCTTGGATTGACACTCCATTCGATAAGAGCATCTCACCACCCCAAAAAATATCTTCAAATTCCACACCGTTCACCGAACCTCCAATGCCGGGTGGTTGCCCTTCAAATATCATATTAGCTGCTGCAAGAACATCAAGCCCGCCAGGATTTAACTGTGACGCATTAGTAAGCTGACTATGAAAAGTATCTGGAACATCACCAGAATTCGATGGATCAGATCCAATTAATACCTCATCCACATCACTGAACCCATCACCATCGCTATCCTTGCGGTTTGGATCACTTTTAAACCCTTTCGGATTGTTACCAAGAACTTCAGCACTGTCCGTGAGCCCATCACCATCCGTATCTGCAATTAATGGAGCCGATCCTGTATCATTGGCACTAACAAAAATACCAGTTCCCGTTTCAACTCCATCATTTAAGCCGTCCTCATCAGAATCTGCAACCGTGGGATCAGTGGGCGGACGAAACCCTGATCCGTTCAGTTCATCAGCATCAGAAATGCCATCATCATCAGTATCAGCCGACAAAGGATCAATCTTAGGAAACCTACCAAGACTGAGCTGAAATTCCGAGTGGTCTGATAATGAATCATTATCGGCATCGGAAACACCATCTCCATTTAAATCACTTAGACTGTCCGGATCGGTATACGCCAGTTCCCACTCATCCCATAACTTATCATCATCAGAATCACGATGAACAATCAACTCTATCACCCCTTCAAAAAATCGATCCTCATCCTCAGTGTCAGTTGATCGGATTCTTACTGAATATATCATCTTGTCTTTAGCTATTGAAAAGTCGTAACCACTACTTCGGAGTTCTTTCTGGTCGATTTTAAATTTATCATTGCCCGCGTCTCCCGCCCCTGAAACCATTTCGTAAGAATGTGTTGCTTCCTGCTTTTGGTCCTCTGTGACCAGCATCCCAATAAGATCACCTGCAACAATACTCCCGGCAAAGTCTACTCTCTCAGAACTGATCCCAACCATGTTAGGATCCATCAAATAAACCATCACTGCAGCAATTCCAGCGTGCTGACCTCCTCTGGTCTGATCTACGCCAATCTGCAGCGCTCCATTAGAGTCACTTGATGCATTAAAAGTAATAATCTGAGCATCCAAATTGTCCGGTTCGGTACCAGCTTCAAAGTCACCAAGCATGCGTCTTTGCTGCGTTTCCGTATCAAATACAGACATAGAAAAAGAACCCTCCCAATTATTGAAGGAACTGGCAGCATCACTCGTTATGATTTGTACCAGAACAAGTGATCCTGGAGAAATACCAGTAATAGAAAGGATCCCATCAGTGTTAACATCATAGTAGTTTATCGAATCGGTAATTGATGCAAGTACAGAGGCATCATCACCTCCCAATGATCCTAAAACATTTGCCGTGCGAATATCACCCGCTACCGAACCCTCAATCTTAACATCGTTTGAAAGGTCGGTCTCAACCCCCCATATTACATCCTCGAACCCAACACCGTTCACTGATCCCGCCATGCTAGGCGACTGCCCATTAAACATCATATTTGCTGCAAGAATAACTGGAAGCTGATCTGGATTTATCTGCGAAGTGTTCGATAGACGCTCTGCCATAATTTGAGATTTAGCCTCATGAGTCAACCCGATCATTATCAAAACAATAGGAACGATCACACGTAAAAAAAATAATTGATTCAGAGCCCTCACTTGATCAAGTTTTCTAAAAAAAATAGGTTCTAACAAGTTTAAAACAAACAAGTAATGAACTGACAGCTATTCGTGCACTTATGCAGGAAAATTAGCTTCGAAATTAATCAATTAATGATGTTATTTCTTTTTCCAGCGGTGAAATTTCCTCCAATGCTCCCAGTTATTCCATACAACTCGCAAAAGAAAAATACTGACAACCCATATTGCCACAGTCACAAACCAATTTTCAACTAATTCGGTATCTGCACTAATTTTTCCGCTCAAGACTGAAAAAGCTAACCAATTTAGGAAACAAACTAAACCCACCACAACAATTGTAATAGGCACTGGAGCCGTTGGCTTCCAGATACTCGAGCCACATTCATTGCAAGTGTACGTTGAACTGTGTTTTGGGTCCAAATGATAATCAGTATGAGCTTCACAGATAGGGCACCAGGGCTTTCTGGAATCTGGACCATTAGCGCTCATTCTAGACTATGACTTTATGAATAACATCGCCTGCCACGTCAGTGAGACGAAAATCCCTACCACTGAAGCGATAAGTGAGCCTCTCATGATTTATTCCCATTAAATGTAATATTGTCGCATGAACATCATGAATGGATGTTCGATCAACGGTCGCGTGATAACCAACTTCATCCGTTTCTCCATAACTTGTTCCACTTTTGATCCCTCCTCCCGCCATCCACATCGTGAATCCAAAAGGATGGTGATCCCTACCACTTCCTCCTTGCTTGTGTGGAGTGCGACCAAACTCACCCCCCCAAACAACCAACGTTTCATCAAGTAATCCACGCTGATCCAGGTCCTTAATCAGTCCAGCCATTGGCTGATCAGTGGCAGCGCAGTGCTTATTATGGTTACCAGTAATATTCCCATGAGCGTCCCAAGTATTATCTCCATGACCTCCGCCCGAATAGAGTTGAACAAACCTGACTCCCCTTTCCACTAATCGCCTAGCCATTAAACACTGCGTTCCAAAATATTCACCCGGGTTTCCTTTTTCTATCCCATAAAGTTTTTTGGTCGCGGCAGTCTCTTCTTTCAAATCGAGAGAACCCGGAGCCGCTGCCTGCATTCGATAGGCAAGTTCGAAGGACTGTATGCGAGCCTCTAATGCCGATTCGGCAGGATAATTTCTTTGATGGGTTCTGTTCATTTTACCAGCAAAATCCAACAACTCACGCTGCTGCACCTCACCTACCTTATCGGGTCTGTTCAAGTTCAGGATAGGAGTACCTTTGGAGCGGACAGGAGTGCCCTGATAAGCTCCAGGAAGAAAACCCGCCCCCCAATTTGGAGCTCCTCCAATTGGACCTCCCCGATAGTCATACATAACAACAAAACCAGGCAAGTCTTGATTCTCAGTACCCAAGCCGTAATTAACCCAAGAACCTAGACTAGGAAAACCAGTCCTAATCATCCCTGTATTCACTTCGAACAAGGCAGGGGCATGACTGATTGAATGCCCATACACGCCACGTAACATTGCAGTGTGGTCAATGACCCGTGACAGATGAGGGTAGCGATCGGAAACCCAGTGCCCGCTCTGGCCATGCTGCTGAAACTTATATGGAGATGGAAATAATCCTCCGCCGCTCCGGGACCCTTTTGTGTTCACATGTTCTCCAACGCTCTTACCAGCATACTTTTCCAGAGCCGGCTTATAATCAAAAAGATCCACATGACTAGGACCGCCATACATGAAAAGAAAAATTACATTCTTTGCACGCGCCGCAAAATGGGGCTGCTTCGAAGATAATGGAGAACTTACTTTTGCTGAAGAAGCCAAAAGCCCTTGCTCGGACAGCATTGTAGTCAGCGCCAATGAACCAAAACCGCAACCGGCCTGAGTGAGCAGGTCGCGCCTTGAAAGAATGGATGAAGTCACTCTATTATCAGTCAACATAGCTAAACTCATTCAAAGTGAAAAGAACATGACAGAAATTTTCAATGCTCTGACCTTCCTTAGCCAACAATTCAGAGCTTAACTTAACTTCTTCATCCGTTGGCGCTCTGGAAAGCGTCACCCAATAGGCCGCCTCAATGACTGAACGTTTGTCTGACACGTCAACTGACTCTTTTATTCGTGACGCAAAATGATTCGCTTGGGCCCGGACAAATTCATTATTCAACAGCATCAGCGCCTGAGTCGGAACCGTGGTCTGCTCGCGCACACCTCGGCTCTGCATTGAATCAGGGACATCAAAAATTTCAAAGAAAGGAACTCTCATCGAACGACGCATGAAAACATAAATACTGCGACGCCACGTGACAGGACCATCCTTAACATTCACTGGCCACTTGTTCGTAGATCCGGTATTAATAGCATCCTTCGAAACCCAAGGCTTAACACTCGGACCGTACATTTTCCGGTTCAAAGTTCCTGCACTATTCATGATAGAATCTCTAATAATCTCACCCTCCATTCGTCTGGGATGCCTTCGCCATAAGAGTTTGTTTTCAGGATCAATAGCATGTCTTTTTTTATCCCATTGAGTTCCTTGTCGATAAACTGCACTCGACATAATTAATCGATGCATACCTTTTAAATTCCAACCCGTTCGTATCAATTCCCCTGCAAGCCACTCCAATAATTCAGGATGACTCGGCTTTTCCCCTGCGCTCCCAAAATTATCACTAGTTTTTACTATCCCTTCACCAAAATGGTGTTGCCACAGACGATTCACTATGACTCTGGCCAAAAGAGAACCGGCTCCACGCTCGGTATCCGTTAACCAATGAGCAAGACCTGCTCTACCATCGCCACTCTTCTTCTCACTTAATTTGATCCATGGTTCAACGTCACCATTTTCTGCACTCAATGCAGTTAACACCCCGAACCCCAAGTCTCCATCTTTCTGTTCAACGTCTCCACGCTTTAAAAGTGGATTCTTCCGTTTATTTCCTCCGCTCCATGTGAGCGCTTTAACTTTTGATCCTGAGTCTCCGGCTGAAATATCGCGGTGACCCGGCTTTCCTGGAAGAAAAAAACCAACGAGCCTATAATAATCCTTCTGTGAAATCGGATCATATTTATGATCATGACAACGTGCGCACCCAATGGTCAGGCCAAGGAAAGCTGCTCCGGTAGCAGAAACAATATCATCCATTTTATCATAGGTGGCTTTTTCCCTATCCACACCGTCAACGTTAGTCACTGTTGAACCCGCAGTCAGAAAACCGGTCAGCGACATGGCCAATGGATCATCAGATTTCATCACGTCACCGGCAACTTGCCACCTGACGAACTGATTAAATGGCATGTCTTGATTGAGGGCACGAATTACCGCGTCTCGGTAAGTCCAGGCACTGGGTCGCTCATTATCACTCTCATAACCATGACTCTCTCCAAAACGGGCCACGTCCAACCAGTGACGGCCCCAACGCTCGCCATAATGAGGGCTAGCAAGCAACCGATCAATGAGCTTTAAATAGGCGTCTGGCGACTTATCCGCAATAAATGTCTCTACCTCTTCGCGGGTCGGCGCGAGACCTATAAGATCACAACTGGCACGACGTATGATCTTGGTTAATTCAACTTTATCATTCGGGCGAATCCCTTTTGATTGGGTCCTTTTGAGGACGAACTTATCTATCGCATTAATGGACCATTCATCATTTTCCTGAACCGGAGGATCTACCTGTTTAATTTGGCGGTAGGACCAAAACTTTGAATCTTTTTCTGAAGAGAGCTCTTTACTCGAAGCCATTGCTGTAAGAAGTAAAAAACAAAGGAATACCTTTATAACTTTTACTCTCACTGGGCAGTAACTACCAAAGACTAGCATTCATATTAAAAATATATAGATTTAGTAATTGGTAAAGTAACTTTACCCATAAATTAATTTTTAAAAAAAATAATTTTTACTTACCTTTCACTCTTCCGGAACCATTCCAGATATAATTTCACGAAAGCCCTCAATCCCAATTTGGTATGCGCCTAACTGCTCTCCAGTCAATATCGGCCTCATACTTTCAATTCGGTTATTTAGCGCATTATCAATGACTCCAATAAATTCCTCCCTAGTAGAATTCTCGTTTAGCATTGTACCTGGTTTTTCTTTGGCATTAACCTCAATGAGTGCATCCCATGCCTCACTAATCTGCTCCTGAGTGATGCCAGGAATACCCTCAATACCATCAAGATCCCCCTTGGTTTTTTTTTCGATTCTTTCAACTTCGCGCTCCTCTGCATAAGCCTCGTACTCCTCTAACTGCTCCCCTGACAGGAGCTCCCTCATCTCCTCGTCTATCTGCGAATAATCTTCTTTGTCCGATGCAATCATATCAGCAACGGTTGCCTTTCCTGTAAATAATTTCAGCCCAGCCGTCGAGTTCCGAGCCGTCTTATCATTAAAGAGTCCCCCCAATGTTTCTTTTTGTGCAGGGGTCAATTTTAGCCTATTCGCAAGTTCCTCAGTTAGTTTCTTAACTTTAGCCTCGTCTTTAGCATCACCAAGTGCCTTGAGTGCATCCCATGCCGCCTTTGACTCATCATCCTCTTTATCTTTATCGTCATCCTCAGAATCTTTGGAACTTTTTGAAGAAGACGAACCTTTGTCTGGCCTAGTATCAACTAGTGAAAGCTTAGGTGGTTTATTGGAAGAACTTTTGTTAACAGCACCTGCCTGCGGTTCCTGATTCACTGGAGATTTGACCACTGCTTTAGAATCATCACCTTTAAAAACGTATTGAGCAAAGAGGATAGCAATGATTCCAGAAAGAATACCAATAACGAAACCAAAGATTAGCTTGGAAGGACGCTTTTCATTCATAATAGTAATATTACTCTTAGGATATAAATATTCATAATAGAATATCAATTAATTTTTTCAATACATTGAAAGCTGAAAGGTTATCAGCATTGATCAAATCCACACCCGCCTCATTAAGTTCACGCCAAACAGATACCTTATCCGGCGTAGCCCAGAACCTAATCCTCCTTCCACTCTGATGAACTTTTTTGACGAGTTCATGTAACTTGGAGCGCTCGTTTTTAGGAAATTCTCCATCTCCCCTCCATTTAAAATGACTCCCCCAACGGTCACTAATGAGTGGCATTAAATGTGAATGCGCTGAACTTTGAAGGTCTGAGATTCGACCATCAATTCCAGCGTGACGGGAACCGTCCGCAGCGATCAGATCCTTTGCCCTGTTACCGCTAATGACAGCAGTAACGGCTCTTTGAACCCACTTCCCTTCATCTAATCCGCTCAAAATGTCTGAATACTTAGCGAGCAAAGTACGAAGCCTTGCATAAGCTTTAGAACCGTCCGATTTAACATCTATCAGGAGAGTGAGAGATGGACCTCCCTTGTAGACTCGTCCTTCGTTTTTTCTTATGCGCTCACGCAAAGGGTTAAGATAAAGGTTCTGAATCGTCTTCTCCGGCTTGAGGTCTTTTTTGTCATGCCCCACCAAAAACTCTCCCTCAACTAAAAAAATATCCACTTCGACGCTACAAAAACCGTTTTCAAGTGCATCAAAAAGAGGACGCCCATGCTCATAGTCATTATGAGCGTGACCTTGCACGAGCGGCGCCACCTCTGCCTCACAGTTCAGATGAGCAGTCAGGCCCAGCATTATGTAAAATACTAATCTGGTTACCATAACAATTTCCCAGGAAGGTACTCATTAATTAAATCATCATAAAACGGTCTCAATGCTTCCACGTCGACCCTTTCTTCACTCTTCGTGTACAAGTCATAAGGATTGAAGGCCCGGACCCATTCAAACATCTGCCGATCATGATCGTTCATAAGTTCATTATATTCACCTTCACGATGTGCAGGATAAAAGGAATGGTATCTGATCATGTAAAGGGCAGGTTCCGGAAGACGTTCCTTCATGACATGGTATAGGTATTCATCATGCCCCCAGGACATCGTCACATTATCAAGACCACAACCTTCCTCATAGATGCCAAGACGAGTCGAATATTCTGCAACATTAGCATCGGGATTATCTGTAAAAAATTCATGGAAAACAATTTTATCAGAGAACCGGCACCCGAGAGGGAACGTATCCCCTACCACGGCCCACTGCTCTTCACCAAATAGGCACAGAATCTTTCCAAGATCATGGATGAGTCCTGTCAAAATAAACCATCTTGGGTGCCCGTCCCGGCGGATCGCTTCTGCCGTTTGTAATAAATGCTCAATCTGAGGTAAATTAATATCAGGATCACTGTCATCGATCAGCTCATCTAGAAACTCAATACCTTCCCATACCGTCATACTTCGTTGATTGAATTTCAAATACTGCGTCTTCTTCTGCTTTGCAAATTTCAGTGTCTGATGCCGGTGATTGAGTCGATAGAACTCTCTGACCTCGGGTCTCGTCTCCATCTCATAATCACGAAAAGTTCCATCGTCACTGACGCTGCAATCCTTCCCCTCTTCTGGATACCTCTTCAACAAATCCTCTTCCCATGCCTCAATCCCGGCATGAGTACTCATAGATTCGAAATTTGATTCAGGAAAATCCATATGGAAACGCTAAAAAAATAGATTATAAGTTGTTAAGTTAAGGGTCATATTGGAACAAAACCAACTCATTAATCATGAGCAATGTTGACATTCGGATCAATCGTTGAAATAAAAAACATGTCACATACTAATAATCCCTGAATTTCATGACCCTTAAAAAAGAACTCGTTCTTCTATCCTTAATACTCTCAATACCAGTCTCTGCTGACACTGTCGGACACTGGCGCTTTGATCCTGATGGCGCAGAAACTAACTAACCAATAACTGCCACTGACAACGCTTCCAACGCAGGGACACATGACGCTGCAATTCAGGGAGGCAATCCTCTCTATTCTAGTGACGTTCCTTCAAAACAAATCTATGACCCAATCGCTGACGCGGTACTCGAAAATGGTTTCTCATTAAATGCAACTGATCCCAACTCAAAGCTGAGAGTCGCTGATTCTGAAGACTTTAATACAAACTTTACGGTAGAACTTTTCATAAAAATAATTGATGAGCCTAATGGGTATAACTCCTTTGTTAGGAGACAAGAAGGAGAGGACCTGCGCTGGCAAATTGATTTTGATAATAATAAAAATGGACTTTACAACGGCAGAGCACGTTCTCGTTGGGACACACCAGCTGAGGGGATCTCAGACAACACAGCTGAAAAAGATGTGGATGAAAACTTTAATTTTGTCGTTACCCCACAAGGTGGAAATAATGCTCCAAGAGTTTTCATTGATACTGGTGCCAAGGACGAAGCCGGCGCTGACGTTGGACCACAAAATACAGGCAATCCGATCGACTATATTTATGATGCCGCAAGCGCAAACCCTAACGAAGCGAAAGTCTCCCTACAAGGGGATGGAGTAAATGATGATAATCGATGGCACCATATAGCAGTCACATTTGATCAGGAATCTGGAGAAGTATCATTCTTTTTTGACTACGCTCTGGCTCAAAAAAAGACCCTATCTGATAGCGCAGAAAATGGATACACTCATCCCGCCGCACCTATCGACTTTGGCAAACTAGTCAATAAACAATACGGACTGCTTCTGGATGAGATTCGTTATTCCAACACTATCTTATCACCAAATGATTTTCTCCGGATCACTGCAGAAGAAGTAAATCCTGCAACAATCGCTCACTGGAGAATGGATGGTCCCGACGCACGCGATGAAGGTGCCATAGGCTTGATCACCAATGAAGTTTCTCCACTTCTTCCCGCTACCAGAATTGCTGGAAATCCTATTTACTCCTCTGATGTGCCTGCCCCATTCATTAATGACCCCGCCACTGACACTTATCTTGATAATGAATTCTCGTTCAATGCTAAGAATGCAAATGCAAGGATCGGAGCAAGCGATAATCCAAAATTCAATACCTCATTCACGGTCGAAATGTTCTTCAAGTTCATCGGTGAGCCATCAGCATATCACCCGTTCCTCAAACGCCGTGAACTCAATGACCTGCAGTGGCAGATTGATTATGATCATGCGAAAAAAGGATCCTATGGACGGCTCCGCTCGCGATGGGACACTCCCGCAGGCGGCATAGCTGACAATAAGGCAGAGAAGGGCATCGATGAAAACACCAACTTTGTGGTAGGTCCAACCGGTGGGACAAATGTTCCTTCGGAGAATCGAATCTTTGTTGACACAGATTCAGGTGACGGACTGGTCACAAGCTACGACGATGAGACTGACTGGTCTCTGGACGGCGACGGAATCAATGACATTGACGAGTGGAAGCACGTGGCTCTGACCTTTGATGAGGAAAGCCAAGAAGTTACCTTCTATCTCAATTACGAGTTCATGCAATCCAAGTTACTCGCTGACACTGAAGAGAATGGCTATACTCACCCTGCCGCCTCCGTAATTTTCGGAAAATTCAACAATCAGACTTACGAAATGCTCATTGATGAGGTTCGCTATTCTGAAGGACTCCTTGATCCTTCATTGTTTCTGAAAGCCGCGACCTGGGCTCCCTCACCCTTTGAAATTACAACATTTAACTACAATCAGGAAGAGAACACCTTCACACTTGAATGGCGCTCAGAGCCAGGGGTATTCTACTCAGTAGATCGTTGGGACGATTTAATCAATGACTGGGGCGAACTTGAAGATGCTCTCATATCTGAGGGGACACTCATGAACTTTGAAGACACGAGCCTAGAGGCCGGGCAGAAAAAAGCCATTTATCGAATCAGAGTCTCCGACGCTCAATAAAGTTCTATTTATCAGCTGAGCTATTGCCCAAAGGAATCGAATTCGCCTTGATGGAAGATAGACGCTTCTTGGCAATTTCGCTCATTAACTGAATTTTATCTGGAAACATTTTACTGAGATCCATACTCTCAGTAATGTCCTCTTCCAAATTGAAGAGTGCTGGTCCCTTGCCTTTCATCCCCGCATGCTGACGGTTCAGAAATAATTTCCATTTTCCCATACGTATGGCCTGAAACCCATTAGATCCGTGCCAGTAAAGGAAGTCCTTGCGCGGTTTTGTTCCGTTACCATCACCGATCAGAAATTTCCATAGATTCATTCCATCAATTAAATCCTGCCTCCCATGCGCGCCCCGAAAATTAATACCACAAGCATGCGAAAGCGTTGGCAATAAATCAATGGCTGCTATCAGTTCATCCGTTTCAGATCCTTGAGGTATTTTCCCTGGGAAACGGACGATGCAGGGGACACGGTTCCCTCCCTCTAAGGCACTCCATTTTTTTCCTCGAAAAGGTTTGGCCTTTGATTCCTTTGTGAGTGGCTCAGGGCCATTGTCCGAAAGAAACACAACAATGGTATCCTTTTCTATTTCTTCGAGTCTCAATGTATTAAGTATTTCCCCAATCCTAGAATCCATTTCCTCAACAACATCACCATAAGAGCCGTACTCAGACTTGCCTTTCCAATCAGGGTGGGCTTGAACAGGAAAGTGTGGCGCGGAATACGGGACATAAAGAAAGAAAGGGTTATCTTTATGGGTTTTAATGAAAGATACCGCCTCATTGGTGAATTGTTCAGTGAGGTGACGATTATCAAACGGATCCTGAACGAGCTTATCCTTTCTCCAAAGTTTCTTGGTCTGATTATTGCTCTTATTAATATAAAAAGATTCTTCGAAGCCTTGCTCATGAGGAAGAAATTGAGATTCATCTCCTAAGTGCCACTTGCCAAATATGCCCGTCCTATAACCTTGTTCCTTAAAAATTTCTGCCATAGTCAGAGCCCCTCGACTCATTCCCTGACCTTTCTTCATGATGTACCCAATCACTCCTTTACTCCAACCTAATCGACTAGGATAAGAACCGGTCAGAAGTGCCATGCGGGACGGAGTGCAAATTGTTGAACCCGCATAAAAACTCGTCAGACGAACTCCTTCCTTTGCGAGTCTATCAATGACGGGCGTTTTAATGCTAGGGTGACCATAGCAGCTAAGGTCGTAATAGCCCAGATCATCTGCCATAATAAGAACCACGTTAGGGCTCTTGGATTCTGCAAAAGAAATCATGGCCAGCATCCAAAGTATTATTAAGTGCATTTTGCAGATATATTTAATCATTAATTTTTAGATTTTGTTTATTATGAAATACGCTCGAACCAAACAATGCAATTGATAACTTAAAATGAAATAGAATTGTTTTTACATTAATAGTTCCTATACCTTTCAATCGGTATCACAATGAAGCAGATTAGATCTCCTAGGCCATTTACGATATTTCTCCTGATATTATTTATACTCGCAACTAATCCCATGCACTGCATGAGCGAGGAAGACCTCATCTTTCGTAAAGACATTTTAAAGAGGAACGGAAACGGATACCACACCTATAGGATCCCAACGATGGTCATCACTGCAAAAGGAACCGTTCTCATCTTTTGCGAAGGACGTAAAACTAGCCGCAGAGACCATGGAGACGTGGATCTTATCATGACAAGGAGCATGGATGGCGGCCAGACCTGGTCTGAGCACAAGCTGATTCATGAAGAGGGAGGAAATGATCCAATAAGAGTAGGCAACCCATGCCCCATCATTGAACGTGACGGCAAAACCATACACTTACTTTTTACTCGTGGCGGTGGCGAATGCCTGTTCTATACAAAGAGTGTCGACGAAGGCCTGTCATGGTCTCCTCTGGTGAAATCCTCAGATGAACCTAAAGCAAAAGAATTTAGCAAGGATTCTTTTCTTAAAGGTTTTGGTGGTTCACCCATACATGTCGGGGCAGGCCCCGTTCATGGAATCCAAACAAAAAAAGGAAGATTAATTGCTCCTTCTTATGTTGGCAGAACAGTGAATGGAGGCAGACAAGGTCAGTCCTGCATCATTTTCTCAGACGATCTAGGTAAATCATGGAAGGCCGGAGGACTCATCCCTTATGTTTCAGATTTTCGTACCGGCGAATGCACCGTCGTAGAGAGAGCCGACGGAGCCCTGTTAATGAACATGCGCGCGTCTGGGCCAAGCTCTTATTCGTTCGGGTATCGGACTGTCTCTATAAGCAATGATGAAGGCATGAGCTGGTCAATTCCAACAATAAAAAAGGAACTCCCCGGCCCGGCCTGTCAGGCCAGCATGACCCGTTTGAATGAAAGAGAAATATTGTTCCTGAACCCGGCAGTTCACCATGCTGGAGGATTTAATCTATGGAGCAGGAGAAATCTCACTCTCCGTCTAAGCAAAGATGACGGAAAGACATGGTTCACTTCACGAATGCTGAATGAGGGACTCGCAGGATACTCTGATATCGCAGTGAAAAAGAACGGCCAAATCTTATGCGTCTTTGAAAACGGTGAAAAGGATTACTGTGAAAAAATTTCCATCGCCTGCCTAGAAAGGTCATGGCTGATGACTGACGAAAAGACCAAGAAAACCTTTGAATAAATTACCTATCCTAATTTAAGGATTTACTTTTGCCATTTCATTCCTGCTTGCAATTGAACTTTTTGCAAGGGACCGGACAAGTGCTTGGCTTTGGTCTGACAACTTCGACAACGGGTAACTAAAATGTTTCCTATTCGTTCGAAGTTTCAATGTCTTACCGTCAAAGTTCATCATCTTTGCAACGATTGTCTTCCCTTGTGAATTAGTCAGAGTCTGTTCAGGAAGAGCTCGGAACAATACCACCGATGCCACCGAGGACTTGTCCGCATAGAGATAATTCACTCCAGGGCCGTAAGCACGTGGCGAAATTGTCGCCTTGGCATTAATTCTAGGTTTATTACTGCTACTATAACGCACACCTACCCCGCCTGACCGGCAAGCACTGCGGGTACGTCACCCAGCTTCCGCTGGAATTGACCAAAACTGCAACGCAGCTCCCGTTCCCAGCATCGCTAATAATATCCTAATCACAACTTACCAAGGAAATCCTCATTTTTAGCGTCATACAAGAACTTTCTCTAACTATACTCGAATTTATTACAAACACAGTAATTTACAGCAATCAAAGCTCACTCCTTGACCATTTTTCGCCTGACAGAATGGCCTACCTTCAAATTAAAATTCAAAAAATCCGATTTTCTTTTCTCTTCATTCATTACAAGCTAAACACCTTATACTCATGTGCGGAAGATATTCGACAGGAAAAGTCTCAAAGAAAAAATTTGAAGACACTCTGTCCATAAAATTAGACCATATCCCATCCAGATATAATATTTCTCCCGGACAAGACAATCCGGTAATCACCAAACACAAAGGAATCGCACCACTTTCATCCATGCGCTGGGGTCTTGTTCCGAATTGGGCAAAGGATCCAAATCCGAAAATTAAACCAATCAATGCCCGGGCGGAAACTTTGTCAGAAAAACCATCATTCAAAGAACTCTTCTTCAAGCAAAGGTGCTTGATCCCTGCCGACGGTTACTATGAATGGCAAGTGCTCGGCACAGATAAAATTCCTCACTATATTCACTTGCCTAAAATGCCTGCCTTTGCTTTTGCTGGAATTTGGGACAATTGGCAGAGGGATAATTGCAATCCCCTCTTGTCCTACACCATCATCACAACGGAAGCCGCTGAATCGATTCGATTCATCCATCACCGGATGCCCGTCATCTTACCTGAGAAGCACTGGCAAAAATGGCTGAATCCCTCATTTCCTGTCCATTCCTTGCCTGAGATTTTGCAAAATGGCAGGAATGACTGTACTTATCGAACCGTTTCAGACCTAGTAAATAAAGTTTCCAACGATGGCCCTGAATTGACCGCAACTGTTCCTCGCAAAAAACAGGACGAATTTGACTTTATTTGAATTCTGTTACAGTATTCAAATAATGCCTCAAGGTGGAAAAAGAAAAGGAGCCGGACGTCCGAAGGGTGGCCAGTACGGTGAAGACACAAAGACCATACGAATACCGTCGAGTCAGGTTGACCGAATTCTACGTTTCATTCGCAACAAAGAATACGCACTACCTATCTTTGCATGCGGAGTCTCCGCAGGGTTCCCTTCACCCGCGGATGATTACCTCGAAGGATCACTCGACCTGAACGAGCACCTCATACGCGAACCCGCAGCAACGTTCTTTGTAAGAGCAAAGGGAGATTCCATGATCGGAGCAGGCATTCATGACGGAGACCTTCTCGTTGTTGATAGAAGCGCTGAACCAAGGAATGGAAATGTTGTCATTGCCATAATTAACGGTGAATTATCTGTTAAACGATATCTACGTTCAAAAAATCAATTCGAACTCGTTCCGGAGAACCCCAAATACAAACCGATCAGAATTAACGAAAATGATGATGTTCGGATCTGGGGAATCGTCACTAATGTCATCCATCGCCTGTGATAGCATTAGCAGACTGCAACAACTTCTACGTTTCCTGCGAGCGAGTCTTTAAGCCTTGGTTGAATGAGAAGCCAGTCATTGTCCTCTCGAACAATGATGGCTGCGCAATTGCTCGATCCAATGAGGCGAAAAGGCTAGGAATTAAAATGGGCGCTCCTTATTATCAAGTAAAAGAGCTATGCCAAAAGAACCGGGTCAGTGTTTTTTCGTCTAATTACGAACTGTACGGTGATATGTCCAAACGGGTCGTTTCGATCCTCATGCGATTCACTTCAGAAGCTGAAATCTATTCTATCGATGAATCCTTCCTAAGACTTGATCAAATTCACGATCAAATAAAAATCGCTCAAAAAATGCGTAAAATGGTCCTCAAATGGACAGGCATTCCAATATCTATCGGAATCGGCCCCACAAAAACACTGGCTAAAATGGCCAACCGGATGGCTAAGAAACAAGATACTGGATGCTTGGTAATTAGAGAATCTGAAAAGTCCCTAATCGGTTCAGTCAAAGTGAGAGGGGTATGGGGGATCGGAAAGATGATAGAGGAAAAACTCAAAAGGATTGGAATTTTCACTGCCTTGGATTTAATCAATGCTCCGGCCCCCATCATCAGAAAAGTGGGCGGCGCTCAACTCGAACGAACACAAAAGGAACTGCAAGGACTACAATGCATTAGCATCGAACAAATCCCGGAACCAAAAAAGAATGTGTGTTGTTCTCGGTCCTTTGGACGGACAGTCACTGACCTAGAAGAACTTGAGGAGGCGGTAGCAAATCATGCTGTTAGAGCCACTCAAAAGATTCGCAAAGAGGGATCCCTCACTTATGGATTGCAAGTCTTCATCATGACAAACCGATTCAGCAAAGACCCACAATACTCCAATTTAAAAACTATCGGTTTTGACGAGCCTTCTGATGATCCGATCCGAATCCTCAGCACAGCCAAGGAACTTCTCAGATCCATTTACCGTAAAGGGTACTCTTACAAAAAGGCCGGAGTCCTGCTATTGAACTTACGAACAAGAGATCAAGATCAGGGACTATTATTTAGAGATCATCATGATGAAAAAAGAAAACGATTCGTGAAGGCGCTGGAATCTATAAAAAACACATATGGTACCAGCTCCACTTTCCTAGCTGCTCAGGGAATTGACCGGCCCTGGGATATGAAGAGACACCGCCGTTCTCCGCGATACACAACAAATTGGAATGAAATCCCGGCCATTGGTAACGGTCTCGATCCAAGTTGAAAAATTCTCTGTATCATATAAAATATATAAAATAGTCATGATAAGATCATCCAACCCAGCACTAAACGATAATACATTTACCCGCAACTTGAGCTATTCCGAAGAGAGCCGGATGACACTAATGGGGGCAGTAAATAAGACGGCTATACTATTATGTGTACTGGTTCTGGCTGCTTCAATTACCTGGAAAATGGTTCTGACAGGAGAATCTGGCGCCGGAATTTTTATCTGGGGTGGAGCAATCGCTGGATTTATAGTTGCAATTGTCACAGTATTCAAAAAAAACTGGGCCCCATTCACGGCCCCCTTATATGCCGCATTGAAGGGCCTCTTCATCGGTGGAATTTCAGCATATTTTGCAGCCCTTTATGAGGGCATTGTCATGCAGGCAGCGGGACTCACTTTCGGCATCCTTTTCGCTCTGCTCGCGGCTTACAAGAGCGGCCTAATCAAAGCCACCGAAAATTTTAAACTGGGAGTCTGCGCGGCGACTGGGGGCATCGCTCTATTCTATCTCATGAGCATAGTCCTTGGACTCTTCGGTGTGAACATGACCTTCCTCCACGACTCTTCACCACTCAGTATAGGGATAAGCGTTTTCATCGTCATTATTGCTTCACTTAATCTGGTCCTCGATTTCGACTTCATAGAAAATGGCGCTGAGGCAGGCGCTCCAAAATACATGGAATGGTTCGCAGCATTCGGACTCATGGTCACACTAATCTGGCTATACATTGAGATCCTGCACTTACTGGCAAAACTTAGAGGCCGTAACTAAATAAATATTTCTAATTCAGGAGGCTGTTCTTTCAACGAACGAGGACAGCATTCCGACTCCGAGGGCAAGAATCAGTCCAAAATAAACGAACGCGGCAACGCCTCGTTGAAATGGAGTCACCTCATAAAAGCGCTGCTCTTCTTCAGTCTTTTGACGGAAAAGGGAAAAGAGTTTAGGTAAAGAAAATAAAAGAATCAGGAAAATAATAAAAGAAGGCCGGTAAACGGCAAAGACTCCGGCAATTACGATTCCGACAAGCCAGAGCCAGGGAGAGAGAGCGGTCACCATTCGGCCTCCGTCCAGGAAACCAGTCGGCATCAGATTAAATAGATTCAGGAAATATCCGGTATAGGCGAGCGCAGAAAAGAATTCATTGCCAGTGGCAAAATAAATACAGTGACACCCAAGTGCGGCTAGGCCACCTGCTATTGGACCCCCAGCAGCAATCCAGAACTCAACCCAGGCATGACGCGGAGCCTCTTTCAGTGCAATTAATGCCCCCATGAAAGGAATGAAAACAGGTAACCCTACCTGCAAACCAAAAAGTCTGGCAGCAATGAGGTGTCCAAACTCATGCAATAGAATCAAAATCACAAAACCTGCCGCGAATTGCCATCCCCAAAAAAGGGAATAGGCCCAGATTGAAATCAGCATAGTTCCGCCAGTCTTAAGGAGCATCGGAAAGAACTTAACGGCAGGGAGAATTAAGAACTTCAATTTTGCTCCAAACTTAATAACGAGAACCAAAACAATACCTATCGGACCAAGATATTTCTTTATCTTTTCCTTCCATGAGAGCGTGCGGTTGCGCTCACTCGCCCAAGAAGGCCTATCTTCGTATTTTTCCTCCTCTTTTTCTTCTGAGTTAATCATCTAGTCAAAATAACGGGCCCTCAATGACAAATTGCAAAGAAAAGAAATACAGCATTTAAGAAACAAGTGCCTCAATGAACTAAAAATAAATTGCATAGCACACTTTAAATTAAGGTTAGGCAGCACTTTGGAATCATGATTAAGAAACAAATTACTGTGAGCTTGCAGAGTCAGTTGCTTTATGACGATACTCTTAGGTATATAATTCAAATTTAGAACGCAAAAATGAAAAACATCCAAAGTTCCTTAGCCGGTTTTCTTCGTATCGCATTAATCATCCTGTTCATTTCTCCAATTCATGCGACCGCGTTTGAAAAAGGAAACGTCAACCTTCAATCGGTCGGACCCATCGCAACCGGACCAGATGGAGTTCTTTTTATATCAGATCCAAAATCAGCTACTATCACAGCAATAAAGGTTCAGCCAAAAGCAATTAAAAAAGATTCCGGGAACTTTAAAGTTACAGAAGTAAATACTAAGGTTGCAGCAGTACTCGGCACTTCAAGTGATCAAATTAGAATCATTGATCTGGCGGTTGATTCTAACTCACAAATTGCCTACTTGTCGGTCATGCGAGGTCAAGGATCCGAAGCAAACCCCGCCATCCTGTCCATTCAAAAAAATGGAACTATCCATGTAATCTCCCTTCAAAATGTCAAGCACAGCATTGCAAAATTACCAAATGCTCCTGAGGACAAGGTAACTGGCAATGGCAGACGCAAGCGAAATCAAAGGATGGAATCGATTACTGATATCGCATTTGTTAATGGGAAAGTCATTGTTGCGGGACTTTCTAACGAAGAATTCTCCTCAACGCTAAGAAGCATTCCGTTCCCTTTTGAGGACAGTGTAAAAGGAACAGGTGTTAAAATATTTCATGGAGCTCACGGACGCTACGAGACAGCCTCACCTGTCCGCACCTTTGTAAGTTATGATATCGATGGTGCCCCTCATCTGCTTGCGGCATACACTTGTACTCCCCTAGTAAAAATTCCAATGAAAGAGCTTAATCAAGGTGCCAGAATCGAAGGTACAACAATAGCGGAACTAGGAAATAGAAACCGTCCCCTCGACATGATTGTATACAATAAAAACGGTAAAGATTTTTTGCTTATGGCAAATAGTAGCCGTGGCGTAATGAAAATATCCACAGAGAAAATTGGTGGATTTAAAAGCATCACTGAAAGAGTTGGTGGAGGTGAAACTGAAGGAGTCCCATACGAAACTGTATCGGACTGGACACAGGTTTATCAGTTAGCTGAACTAGACAATCAACATGCTCTTGTGATCAGAGGCACGGAAGATGAAAATCTGAACCTTGAAGCGGTACTTCTTCCGTGACCTTATCGAAGCGTCAATTCATAGGAATTCTTGGCCTAACATTTTCTTTCATCCAGAGTGGCTGCATTAGCCATTCCATATCGTCAAAGAATAATACAATATTACCTAGCAGCTCTGAGATCCGATTAGTCAAAACCGGCACGAAAATTAATCAATTTTCCTTCCAAGTCGAATTCACAAAGGACACAGCTAATCAATTACTCAAATTTAGGAACCCTGATTTGGATGGCTGGCAAAAGTTATTTAATGTTAAAGCAGAAGTTTCAGATACTCTTGGATGGAGGACCCTGCCTCCTGTTCAGGGATCTTATCGATTTAACGAAAATAAATTACTATTCGAACCTCTTTTCCCTCTTCAATATGACATCAATTATCATGTGACTTTACATGCCCTCGAAGAAGAAAAGATGACCTACCTGGGAAAGATTAAAGGATCTCAACGCATTAAGAAAACATTTCGAATAAATAAGCCCGACACTGAACCTTCAACGATCGTAAGGCATGTTTACCCCAGTGCCAATTCCCTGCCAGAAAATTTACTTAAATTCTATGTGCATTTCTCGGCCCCCATGAGCCAAGGCAATATTTACAAGCACATTCATCTCTATGATTCGGATGATAAAAGAATTGAACTTCCTTTTTTGGAATTAGGCGAAGAACTGTGGAATCCGAGCGAAACTCGTATCACTATCTTGTTTGATCCTGGACGAATTAAGAAAGGGCTCTCGCCTCGTGAGAGCGAAGGACCAGTATTAATTCAAGGGGAATCCTATAAACTTATAATTAAATCAGACTGGCTGGACGCATCAGGGACTCCTCTAAAGGAGAGCTTTACAAAAACATTTTCCGTTACCGCGCCGGACAATCAAATACCTTCAACCAATCATTGGAAAGTCATTACTCCAAAAGCAGAAACTAAGGATCCATTGATTCTCGATTTCTCTGAGTCCCTGGATCATGCTCTCATTTCACGGCTCATCTGGATCGAAGGGACATTAAAAGAATTCATTGGAGGAACCATTAACACTAAGGATTTTGAAAAACGCTGGATTTTTGTCCCCGAAGATCACTGGACAGCAGACGATTACAAAATCGTTATCGAAACAAAAATTGAAGATCTTGCAGGCAACACTATGATTCGTCCATTTGAGATTGATCGATTAGAAGATCCCAAAGAAAAATCTAACGAGGAGTTCATTAGAATAAATTTCACTGTTAAATAATTATTTCACTTACTATTCTTGCCTTCTCAACACCGGTCAGCCTCTGATCAAGCCCCTGAAAAGGAAAGATCAAGCGTTCATGATCAACCCCAAGAAGATGCAGCATCGTCGCGTGAAGGTCTCTGACCCTTACTGGATCCTTAACAACATTATAACTAAAATCATCAGTCTCCCCATAATGCATGCCACCCTTAATTCCGCCGCCTGCAAGCCAGCCAGAAAAACAGCGAGGATGGTGATCCCTCCCATAATTATCACGTGCAATGTTCCCCTGACCGAACACGGTTCTACCAAACTCACCAGCAAAAACAACTAGAGTATCCTCAAGGAGCCCCCTCATCTTCAAATCCTTGAGCAGAGCAGCAGTGGGTTGATCAACATCACGGCATTGCCCTCTCATGTGCACGGGCAAATTAGTGTGATGGTCCCAACCACGATGGAAAAGTTGTACAAACCGAACATTCCGTTCAGCCATCCGTCTAGCCAGGAGGCAATTCCTAGCGTACGAGCCCGGCTTATTCACCTCGGGCCCATACATCTCAAGTACATTTTTGGGCTCCTTTGAGATGTCGGTCAATTCAGGAACTGAAGACTGCATACGAAAAGCCATCTCCTGCTGAGAAATGGTAGTCTGAATCTCCGGATCACCTATCTCTGAATGGTGCTTTTGGTTCAGAGCTGAAAGCGAATCCAACATCCTTCGACGAACTTTAGAATCGACTCCTTTTGGATTAGAAAGAAATAACACAGGATCCCCAGTGGTCTGAAATGAAGTTCCTTGAAACTTTGATGGAAGAAAACCACTCCCCCATAGCCTAGCATAGAGTGCCTGTACATTGACCTTGCCGCTCCAAAACGCTGACGGCATTACAACGAAATCCGGCAAATCCTTATTTAATGTCCCAAGCCCATAACTCAACCATGCCCCCATGCTCGGCTTACCTGGAATTTCTGATCCGGTACAGAATGATGTTTTCCCTGGATCATGGTTAATCGCATTTGTATTGAATGAATGGACTAAACAAATGTCATCTGCGACCGTTGATAAGTTCGGAAGAAGTTCACTCATCCATACGCCACTCTTCCCTTGTTGAGAGAACTTAAACATGGTCGGAGCCACAAGCTGTTCGTGTCCACGCGTCATCGTGGTTACTCTCTGCCCCTTACTTACTGACTTTGGCAATTTGCTCTTGAAAAGCTTGTGCATTTCAGGTTTGCGATCAAATAGGTCAACCTGACTAGGCGCCCCTGCCATAAAAAGGAAGATCACTCGTTTCGCTCTAGCTTTCGGAAAAGGAGATTCCTTAGCAGCAGCTCCCTTACCAGCAATAAGAGAGGCAAAGGCAGAGGCTCCGATACCCATTCCTGAATTTAATAGAAAGGAACGACGTGATTCAGCGTTTGATAAATTGAATACTGCTCGATTAAATTCACTCACGGGTCTTGGTAATATCTAAGTTATATAGGGCGTTTACTAATATGGTCCAGGCTGCAAGCTCAGCTTTCTGACCAGCACCTTGCACTTGAACTCCTTCACAGAGCGCATCTGCCAATGCCGGCTGAGAATTATAAGAGCTTTGTAAACTCTTAAGGAGATCAGACAACATCACCTGTTCCTTTTGATCTGGCAGTTTTGAAGTGACTGTCTCGAAAGCAAACGCAATCCTCTGCGCAAGATTCGCATTTTTAGGTGTAAGAACAATCAAGGCCAAATTACGTGCACTTTTTAAATATTCACTTTCATTTAAAAGGAGAAGGGCCTGAGAAGGAGTGTTAGTCCTTTCCCTGCGGGCAACGCAGGCATCACGAATTGGGGCGTTAAGTATCGTCATTTGCGGAGGTGGCATACCTCTCTTCCAATAAGTATACAAGCTACGGCGACGGATTGACTCTCCCGAATCTGCCTTGAACCGTTCCCCTATCATTGTAACAGATTTCCATAACCCATCAGGCTGCGGCGGCTTCACACTCTTACCATACATTGTGTTAGACAGCATCCCGCTAGTGAACAGGATCTGGTCACGTATCATTTCAGCATCCATCCTATATCTGGAGCCTCGCGCCAAGAAACGATTCTCCGGATCACTCGTTAATTTTTCAGCAGTCATGAGTGAGGACTGCCTATAAGTTTTGGACATGACCATCTCTTTCATCAGAGCTTTAATGTCCCAACCGGACTCAACAAATAATACAGCCAAATAATCAAGAAGCTCAGGATGGCTAGGAATCTCACCTTGCACGCCCAAATCTTCTGCGGTTTTCACTAATCCAACCCCAAACAATTGCTGCCAGAACCGATTAATGGCAACTCTCCCAGTTAAAGGATTGGCACTATCTACAAACCAATTAGCAAGATCCATCCGGGATGCGACTTCCCCAGTCTTTTTCATTGGAAACAAGAATTCTGGAGTGTTCCGACTCACCAATTCACCAGGATCATCATATTGCCCCCTCTTCATAATATGAGTTGGCCTCACTTCGTTCCGTTCCTTCATGACCATTGCTAAAGGAAGCGTTCGATTAATTTGCTCGCTTTCTTTCTTTAATTTATTTTGTTCTGAATCCAGCTCAGTGAGCTCCTCAGTCAAGCTCTTCTTTTTTACCGGATCTTTTTCAACAGCCTCTATTTTTTTTGTTGCTTCCGCTTTCTTTTGGATCTCTGCAATTTGACTGTTCAACTCTTTGATCCTTTTCTGCTGATCGGAGCTAAGAACAGCCACGAAAGGAGGCTGAATCCCATTCTTTAATCCCCGTTCAGTTTCAGGCTTCGCCTCTATATTGTTAAAAAAAGCAAAGAGCGAATAATAATCTTTCTGGGTCAGGGGGTCATATTTGTGATCATGGCAGGAAGCGCAATGAACCGTCATTCCCATGAATGCCGTTCCAACGGCAGTGACTCTATCCGTAACGTTCTTAAAGAAACTCTCTTCAGGCAAAGCTGTTCCAACATCAATGATGAGGTGAAGTCTATTAAAACCAGAAGCGACAAGTTGATCAGTGCTAGGTTCAGAAAAAAGATCTCCTGCTAACTGATATCGGACAAAATTATCATACCCTAAATTTTCGTTAAATGCCCTGATTACCCAATCTCGGTACGCAATAAAGTTCCTGTAATAATCCTTATGCATTCCATTCGTGTCAGCAAATCTGACAAGGTCCAACCAGTAACGAGCCGAGTGCTCCCCGTACTGATTCTTCGACAACAATCTATCAACCATTTCCTCATAGGCCTCAGGCCTATCATCTACGGCAAATTGTCTTAACTCGGAACGGTCTGGAGGGAGTCCTGTCAGGTCAAAACTAAGGCGCCGGATAAGAGTCCTCTTATCTGCCTCTTCGGAAGGGCTCATCCCTAAGGAGTTCATTTTTTTTAGGACAAATAAATCAATAGGATTACTACTCCACCCTTGTTCCTTTACCTTAGGAAAATCAGACTTTTTAGGGCTCTCAAATGCCCAAAATTTTTCATAAGTTGCTCCTGACTCAATCCATTCCCTTATGAGCGCTTGCTCCTCTTTGGTGAGAGGTTCTTTCTTTGCCTTTGGAGGTGGCATGATTTCGTCCACGTCATCCGTGATAACCCTATGCCAGAGCTCGCTTTCTTCTAGCGATCCCGGCTTCAATACTATCGTACCGTCCTTCTCACGATACGCTCCGTCCGATCCATCAGAACGATCCAGTCGAAGTTTTGACTTTCGATCATGCTCGTCCGGTCCATGACATGCAAAGCACTTATTAGAAAGGATCGGACGTATATCTCGATTAAAGGAAATCTCCTTCGATGAAGACGGCAGAGCCATCCCCCAAACCATGCCTAATGCAATGAAATAAGTCGAAACCCTCTGCTTAATTTTTATTATCATTTCCGATTAACTTTTACCTTACAGAAAGGGTCAGCTTGGGTCACGCACAGAAATAATATGTATTATTAAATTTTATTTAATGTTATACAGAATTTTTTATAATTTTCTAACGCTCACTTTTAGCCAATAGAAAATTGATCACTAGTCGAATTAATGCCTTATTGTTAGTATAAGCATCGAATACCTTTGAACCAATGAGCGACCTTTTTCTTCCTCCTGACATCAACAGGCGGAAAGTATTGTCTACGAGCCTTGGTTGCCTTGGATTTTCCCTCACTGACTTCTTAAAATTACAGAGCTTAGCAAATTCAGACAAAAACAACGCCAGCCCATCTGGAAGAGCAAAATCATGCATCATTCTTTTTGCCTGGGGTGGAATGAGCCATCTTGAAACTTGGGATCCTAAACCCGATGGCCCAAGTGAAACACGAGGGATATTTAAACCTATATCCACCGCTACTCCTGGCACACATATAGGTGAACACATGCCTTTTCTCGCCAAACAAACCGAACGACTCGCGATAGTCCGATCAATGCATCACGGAAGTTCTGCACACGGCAAGGCCATGTATTGGAACTTTACAGGTCATAAACCGCCTCAATCTGATACCGCCTCAAATTTACCTCCTTCCTCAAATGATTGGCCTTCATTATTGTCAGTCATATCTAAATTTAAAGTCGCTCCACCAGGATTACCTTCAGCAATCAGACTCCCTTATCCTCTCGTTGATAATGGAACTCTCCAAGCCGGTGAGTATGGAGGGTGGCTCGGAGCAAGTTATAATCCAATCGTCATTAGAACACCAAACGGCAAAGAGTTTGGCGGCGTGTCACGAGATTTGGGAGCATCAAGAATTAATCCCAAAGAAGCCATTGACCGCCAGAAGCTCAGCTCAAGGCTCGGGCTTCTGAGTCGTCTCGATCAATTTTCTGGGACAGGACCTGCAATAAATGACCTGCAGCACTTTCAGGGTCTGGCAACTGACATGCTCATGAGCCCAACAGTACGTAAGGCATTCGATCTTGATCTGGAAACTGATTCTGTCCGTTCCAAATTCGGCAAACACATCTGCGGTCAAAGTATGTTACTCGCAAGGCGCCTGATTGAAGCAAAAGTCCCTATCGTTACAGTTGCCTGCTCTGCTGGAGACCTGAATGGATCCAAGGGAGACCACTGGGACACACACGCCGATAACTTTAACCGATTAAAAAACACTATGCTCCCTGCGTTTGATAGGCCAGCCGCAGCATTGCTCGATGATTTAAGCGAGAGAGGCATGCTGGATGATACATTGGTCGTGTTTCTCACTGAATTTGGTAGAACCCCAAAAATAAACGGCAATGCCGGGCGCGATCATTATCCTAGCTGTTATTCAATTGCACTTGCAGGTGCCGGCATTCGTGGAGGGCAAGTCTATGGTAAATCCGATAGGTCAGGTTCCGAACCTGCAGAGAACGCATGCGGCCCCGCCGATTTACACGCAACGATTTTCGAAGCGTTCGGCATCCATCATAAAACGACAATCACCGATCGTCTGGGTCGTCCCTTGCCCATAAGTGATGGGAAACCTCTACCTCTTACTTGATAGAGACACCCTTCTCAAAACACCTTTCAAGGATCAGTACAGATATTAGCACTGTCTGACTCCTCACTGAGACCGCATAATGAAACAAAAAAGGATGCCCTACCACCCGATAGAAAAAACCATCAAACGAAAGGGCATCCAACAATGGGGCTATGTTAAATAATTAAACGATTAATATGAATTAAAAATGAATAATCGAATTAAATTATTCAAACCTTCCGTTATTCAAATCTCATCCAACTACTGAGGAATTGCTCTCAACGTAAAATACGCTCTGAGATTACTCTTCACTGGTAATCCTGAGAAAATCTTCTGAGTTTCTTTGAACTGAATGTCATAGATCCGGTCAAGCCAGCGAGGTGATCCCTCGAACTCCTTTAAGGTTAATTGAATAGACTTTCTATCAGGCGCTATGAACACCTCTTCAATCTTATCCTCGCGCTTATCATGTTCAGGAGAACCGTACCGGCCAGTGTTCGTATAAAACCAAGAATCGATCTTCACGAAACCCATCAATTCATCCAAACTCAAATCCTTTGAGATTGGCTGAGTTAGATTTATCATGAAACCATTCTTGGCAGCTTTTACACCATGGATATCGGATGCGATCGTTTTCTTATCATAGATTATTCTCTGTAAGCTTCCCTGCTGACCTCCAAAAGCTCCCCATCCACGGCCAGTCTGGCCAATCAGCAAGCTACCGTCAGGTAAAAATACAGGTCGCATAACTCCAGAAGCAAAAAAACGTGCAAAAGGAACAACACATCCTTGATCAACTCCCGCAACTTTTTCTACAACGACTCGAAATAAATTAGACATTGTTTGATCCCCAATGAACATCTGTCCACCGTACGAGCCGAACTTGCCGCCTGTGGTATCCCAAGTCGGGTGCCCAGGAGAATTAGCCACTTTCCCATGTGGAAGCCACACTGCTCCTTTACGAATTTTATCTTTCCATTTATCAAACTTCAGTTCCGGGGAATCCGGCTTCATTTTTCCAGGAAGAGTAACGAGACCTGATAGATGACCATAGAACTTACCTTCTTCGAGAGGCACTACCTTCGAAGAACCCACATATTCCCCCTGATTTTCAGCGTACCAAAGACGACCTTCTGGATCGACTCCGATCCCGGCAGGACTCCTTAACCCATACGCGTAAGGTATGAACTCACCCGAAGGTGTCACTTTGCATGCCCAGCCACGATAGCCTCCCATTGAACCCATGTATGGTCCTCCTGCCCTCCATGAAGTACGTTCATTCCCCCCATGAGATAAATTTAAGGTAAAATAGTAGTTCCCATCATTGTCACGAGCAGGGCCATGCGCATATTCGTGATAATTTGCATGGAACCCATAATCGTCACAGACCGTCTCAAATTGATCTGCGCGTCCGTCTCCATTTGTATCACTGATCCGTGTAAGTTCCGGCTTCTGCATGACTACAAACTTATCCCCTTTTTCATCTTCGATTGACACGCCTAGAACTTCGTACGTGCCTTCCGCAAACAATGACCACTTGCCATTACGAATGCGCCAAATGCCTGCTGATCTTGTTGCAACAATGATAGTTCCATCTTTAGCTACCGCAATTCCAGTAGGCTCGAACAACTGGTTCCTTCCATATAAGTCCTTAGGGAATTCCCAATTTTCAGATGAGTATCCAGCCGGCACCTCCATCTTTTGTCTGCCCAATTTATCAGTATTTGTTTTGAGTGGCTGCTCGCTCCAATCCTCTTCCTTTCCAATAATGGGCCTTGCAATTAATCCTCCCGATAATTTTGCAGAAAACTTATAAGAATCTAACTTTTCTCCAGCATCTAATATCCATTCATCCTCACTTAACTTACCTCCTTCAACCTTCAAATCAGATAGCCCGGCTCTAGCCAACTTGAATTTTTGATTCTCTTTAATAGATCCACTAATAATGAATTCAATCCTACCCTCATCAGTGAGATTAACAGATTGGCTCATTTTGTTCTGGCCAACACGGAAAGAAAAGACGGGAGATCCTGTAGAAGAATCAATTCTGTGCCCTTTAAATTCAGCGTCTACAGAATCTAACAATTCAAGAAAATCACGATCTTCCCAGAGCCACTTTTCAATGGCTGGATGATTCATCACATCAGGCTCTTTGAATTCAAAATCAACGACAGTTCCTGATTTGGTTACTGGCTGTAAAATACCGCCACCTCTAACAAAAATTCTATTCCCCTGTCCTCTGGAAGATCCTGGACTGCCTCGACCTGAGCGTTCTTGGGTGAGATTTAAAAACCCACCGGCCCAAATATTCCGTACTGACAATACTCGAGGATCAAAGGTATAGTTCATTCCATTTGGAAAGCCAACATGAAGAGCACGCCCACTAGATTCACGAACAGGCGCCCGAACAACTCGGGTACGGTTTGTTACTAGAATTTCGTTTGGAATCTTCAATAAACTTTTCGGCTCCTCCTTTTTCTCTTGCTTAAGCTTAACAATGGAAGGGCCTGCCTGAGCCTTTGGTGAAAGTGTTCGCAGAAAATGCCATATATACTCAACGGACTGATCGGGAATCACCTCCTTCGCATACATCGGCATTATCTTGGGAAATGGCTTCCCCTTAGTCGGACCAGATTCAGCAATCGCCAAAACGTCCCAAGACTTACGTACTGAATTCATGAAGTAATTTTTGTCAGCTTTTACCGTTACCTTTATTCCCGATTCAGCACTCACCACTTCACGATTCCTCGAATTAGTATGGAAAAGACCATACAAGTTTGGACCAGTCCTAAATGACTTATCTGCCTTATCAATAGCATGACAGACTGTGCAGCCGTAAGTTTCAAAAGCTTTCCTCCCTTCGACCACAGCATCAATCTCTTGCTGAGCAATAACTGGCAATAAAGCAAAAAGGAAATAACTAAAAATAAAAAATTTCATAAAGTAGCGGTCAAAGAAGATTATTAATTTAAATCAAAGAATAAGACCTAAGGTCCAGACATGCACGATTTTTTATTCAGTTAACCCATTAAAAAAAACAGGATCGACGATTAACCGTCACCATGTTAGAAAAGTATTGTCATGAAATTTCTTCTATCTTATAATTGCATGATGTTCGAGCGGCTCAAAATTTGGTGGGCAAAGAAGTTCAAGATTTCCTATTCAGTTGGATTCTTACTGATTGGATTGAGTTTAGCATTACAACCGGCCTCGGCTCAGTTCATGACTGGTTTCGAACCTGCGGAAGGTTATGTAGGAGCACAGGGCTCAGCGGGCAACCCGCCAGGATCAAGCCAGTTGGTCCCTCAGCAGGGATGGCAGGCCCAGTTCAGTAATTCTTTCGATGTTCACACTTACATTGATTCAGAAATCCCTTGGACTCCACAAACAGGACCCGAACTTTACACTGCTCCGGAAAACCCGAGCGGAGGCGAACAATTCATCGCCCTGGGCACTAGCGATTCAAGTGGTGGTGGTTCTGATGTCCACTCTGCAACCTTTTCAGGACTAGTAGAGTTAAGTGCCGACTACGCTCCGGCCTACGAGTTCGACAACGGCATAGGGAACTATAATGGCGCGCTACTAGCACGCATGGGAACAACGAATGTCACTGGTCTTTATACTTGTGCCGCTTCGACTGCAACGGCTCGGTCTGGTCCCTGGGCTTTTGAACTTTGGGCCTTTGCCCAAAACGGAATAAAAGTTGTAAACTGGGCGATCGGATACCGATTGGATGGGGTCGAAGGGTTCGACGATCTGGAAATGGAAAAATGGTATCGAATAGGCATCGTGTTTGATCTCGACCCGACCAGCCCCACTTACCGAAGGATCATGCAATTAAAGTCACAGGATCTATCCAAGGGCGGTAAAATTTGGATCATCGATGAGCCAAAGGGAACCTCCGATGAGGACTTGTATATTGACGGAGGATCTGCTGGTACAACGTCCCCCGATCTTGTTCGTATCTACAATGTGGGCAATGGAACATTATCGATGTTCGATAACATCTACGTAGGCAAGCCCTATGATTGGCAATCCACCACGGACGCACCGTTCACCATCACCAGTGTTACCCGGGGGTCCGAGCCAAATCAGACAACCATCACCTGGTCCTCGCTTCCGAGCCGGTCCTATTCTCTCGAATCTTCGACCGATCTTATTAATTGGATAGAGGTGAATGACAGCGTCGTGTCCCCTTACACGGATGACTCACTGCCACCAAATCGACTCCTTGAAACCATTTTTTACCGAGTCCGGGATATAACACCTTGATTCTGCAATTCACTCATTCTAGGCACAAGAAAAAGCCCATACTGATCGGTCTCGAAAAAGACCTAACACTCACCTTCCTTTTACTAGTTTAGGGCCGTTATCAGGTGGCAGAGACTGATGCCAAGAAATAACCGACTCACTCATACTAACCACGATATCTTTCTGCATGGAGGCTAGGTTCCTGGTTTCACCCCGATCATTCTCTAAGTCATAAAGCTCGGCTTCGGATCCGTCATACTCACAGAGAAGTTTCCATTTGCCATCTCTTACAGCGAGATCTGGTAAATCATTGTCACCATAAAAAGCATCCCTGTCAGGCGGTCGCCTGAAAAACAAAGGTAATTTTCTGGATTCAGATGATTTACCAAGCAACACATCAGGTAAACATTCTCCATCAAATTCTATACCTTCTGGATACTTGGCACCTGTGATTTTAAGTAAGGTCGGCACTAAATCTATCGCCGAAAAAACCGAGATACGGTTCACCTGCCCCCTCTTCTTTATGATACCCGGACCCCACACAACCAAAGAAGAACGAATCCCGCCCTCATACAAATGCGTCTTATATCCACGGAACGGCCCTGACTGACCCGCTCCTTTTTCTGGTCCATTATCTGAGCAGACCAACACAAGGGTATTGTCTCTGAGCTTTGCTGAACCCTTTATGTAATCAAATAGTTTTCCAAGTTGCCTGTCCATTTCCTGTAAAACAGAAAAATAAAGCTCTCTCTTCGTATCGCCCCATTTGTTAATCGGAGGCCAAAAAGGACTGTGCACATCGTCAGGCCATAAATTAACATAGAAGGGTTTACCATTCTTTGTTGCTTTATCAATAAATGGTATTGCTTCGTCAACAAATCCTTGAGTGATTTGCGAACGCAGCATCCATCGCGCGCCATCTCCTAAACGCTCAGCTTTATCCCAAATTCGTCCCGTCTTGTCCTGTCCTGGTTTCAAGGTAAGAGGCAATAATTTAGGGCCCATCCCTTCAAAATTAGTTAATGAATCATCAAAACCATATTCAGTGATTGCCGGAGCATCATCCACGTCTCGTTGTCCCCCCATGTGCCACTTCCCGAAGTGACCCGTTGCGTAACCCGATTCCTTAAGTGAACGGGCCAGCATCGGAGCTTTCGGGCTCAACCATTGTGCCATGCCTCTACTCTGATTCTGTTTCCTATGAGCAAGATAAGAGGTAATTCTCCATCTCTGCGGGTATTGACCAGTAGAAATAGCGACTCTGGAAGGTGAGCAGATTGGAGAATTAACATAAAACTGCTCAAATCGGACACCTTCTTGCGCCAACTTGTCGATATGAGGGGTCTTCGCAAATCCATTACCAAAACAGGAAAAGTCCCCCCACCCCATATCATCTATAAAAACAACGACTACATTGGGTCTGGCGCCTTTGGCCCAGGGAATAAGCAAAAAAAAACAAAGAACTGTAAATAGAATGGATTTCACAAATTTATATTATCTACGTTTTTAATGTATAAATGATCGTAATTCCATATTAACAAACGATTACCTACCGGGATGGCGGAATGTAAAGATGCTTACCCTTTCGGGCAGCCGACAACGCTTCTTGAGTGTCTTGAGGTGAGCCAGGATCACCCTGAGACCGCATCCAATGATCTAGTTCCCGACTCAGTCTTTGCTTTATTTCAGCATGATTCTCGGCTCTAGCCAAATCATTCAATTCATAAGGATCCTTCTCAGTATGATAAAGCTGTTCAGATGGTCTGTGCATGTAGCGCTTTACTAGTTCATACGTATTGGCATTACTCGACGCTTCTCGCACCCAAGTTGCCCAGTAAGGATTATTCAACTCCCCTTTGCCAGTCCATCCCATAAGATGTTTCTCAATGTATATTTCTTGTGATTTAAGATTACGCAAATAACGAAAAGTACCATCACTTACAGTCCTGACTGGGTATGAAGGCCCTTCTGGTAGATTATTATGTGTGCCATACACATATCGTCTATGTGTTTTCTTCTTTCCCATTAGGACCGGCAAGAAGCTCTTTCCGTCAAAGCCATTACTAGGAACATTCGCGCCTGTCACATCAATGAGAGTAGGTAGAATATCAGCATATTGCACGAGAGCATCGCTACTCTTACCAGCATCAACAACTCCTGGCCAACGGGCAACTAAAGCCGTATGCACTCCAGTATCCCAATTCGTCCACTTACAACCAGGGAACTGGGATCCTTGTTCAGATGTAAAGAGAACAAGAGTATCAGAAGCATGGCCACTTTTATCCAGTGCTTTTAAAATATCACCGACTTGCATATCCATGTATGTAATCTCAGCCAAGTACCGACTGAAAGCTTCACGGGTCTTTTTTGTATCAGCAATATTTGGAGGCAACATAATCTTTTCAGGAGGATATTTTGAAGGATCACCCATCACCCAAGGAACGTGCGGTTCAACTAATGCTACGACCAAGCAAAAACTCTCTTTAGTATCAGCTGACATGAACTTAGAAATACCTTCAAGGTTATGCGATCGGGTCGGATTACGTACACAATTTACATCAAACCCCTGCACCATACTGAACGGGTAAACTGACGCCGGCTTCACGTGAACCTTACCCGAAAGGCCGACCCTATATCCCAGTTCTCTAAGATAGTGAGGAACGCTCTTGATGCTCGGTCGACTACTAGAATGATTCCACGCGCAACCATTACTCATTGGATATTTACCCGTAAAGAGTTCCGAACGACAAGGCTGGCACATTGCCTCAGCTAAGTAAGCTCGCTCAAAGAGCAAACCCTCACTTGCCAACTTGTTAATGTTCGGAGTTTTTGCGTTCTTTCCCCCATATAGCGGCAAATCATTGTAGGTACAATCATCAGCCATAATAATTAACACATTAGGCGGTTTAGAAGAACCCTTAGCACCGTCCTGACCCGCCATCATTAGATCAGCAGAAAGAAATGACAAAACCACTCCAATAACTAGCAGCATGAAAAACCTTGAACTCATCCCCAAAACATTAGATTGAGAAGTAAATGAATCAAGGAACATGACGAATCAAAAAAATGAGCCACTATAGTCTATCCTTACTGATTCGGCTTGACCAAATTCACTGGGGAAGTTTCGATAATTCAAGACATGGTTAATATTTTTCTTAAGGTTGGAATTACTCTATCAGTTGCAATCACAGTCGCGTTTCCTCACGAAAAACATTCTTCTTCGGGGGGATACGTATCTCCAAAAGAAGAAATCGAAATTGGCGAAGGCTCTTTCCGCTACAACCTTGTTCCCGGATGGGCTACTGAAAACGCAAATAAATATAAGCTAGGAAACTGTAATGCCATTTCTCAGGACTCGCGCGGAAGGATCCTTCTCCTACATACAAGCAAAGAACAGTGCCTAATCGCCTTGAGCCCAGAAGGGAAGGTGCTTGACGCATGGGGAAACTTCACTGTTGCCGCACACGGATTAGCTGTCGTGAAAGAGAAAGGAGGTGAAGTCCTTTTCATTTCTGATCACAGTCCAAATGGTAAGATTTACAAGACGACGCTGGACGGAGAAATTTTAATGACAATATCCTGCCCAATGGAGTCAAAACTCTACAAGAATCCAAATGAATTCAAGCCAGCAAAGACGCTGCACTTACCGAGCGGTGAGTTTTATGTGATTGATGGTTACGGTAAAGATTACATCCATAAATTCAGCGCCGAGGGAAAATGGATTTCCGCTTTCGGTGGTAATATAGGAACAGGCGAAGCGAAGCTAAAACACTGGGGACCACACGGAGGAGCAATTGATTATAGAAATTCTACAGAACCAGTAATGATTCTTGCCCTGAGCGATCAACAAAAAATTAAACGCTTCAAGCTTGATGGAAAATGGATAGATACGAAAATATTTCCAGGCAGCAATCCACGTGATGTAATTTTTCATCGGGGCCATCTTTTTGTTCATCACTTGGGAGATAACTGGCCAAAGGACAGGAACGCACCAGGATACATTTCCGTAATGAACCATGACCTGAAAGTCGTTGCAAATCTAGGAGGCTATGCTCCGAAGTATGATGACAGCGGAAAACTAAGCCGCATGTCACATAACACTCACCTATTCCACCACCCGCACGGAATGGGAATAGATAAAGAAGGAAATATTTACATCGCCCAAGCCTCTTCGAACGGTACGTGGCCGCTAAAATTTACTCCTACAATCAAGCAGACAAAAACAAGAACTTGGATCGTTTCACAAGACGGAAATGATGAAAATGAAGGAAATAAAGAAAAACCCTTCAAAACTATCTCCCGCGCAGCTCAGATTGCTCGGGCCGGTGACACTGTACTAGTTCGCCCTGGTATTTATAGGGAGCGGGTTGCCCCTCCACGTAGCGGCGAACCTGGAAAACCAATCACATATCGCACCGATGAACTCGGTAAAGTCTTCATCCGAGGATCTGAGAAATGGGACCCTGCTTGGAAAAAACTTAAAGACAATGTCCACTTCGCAAAACCCGATCAGTCAATATTTGAGAGTGATGATGTTTATGTTGATCATCCCAATCCTTTTCTTGTTCCTCTCGCATCAACTCCTTACAATCGTGAGGGAAGGCCTGAACATGAGCGGACGGGTAAAGGAAATTCTGAGCTAATCTATAATTGCGGTCAGGTCATTGTTAATGGAAAGCCATGGCAACAGCGGCCATTTCTAAAAGAAGTAACAGAAGCACCTAAAACCTGGAACTTTGATAGTGAAACTGGAAACATATATATAAATTTCGGAAATCAGGATCCTACCAAACAAAGCGTAGAGATAACCACAAGAAGAAGAATCTTTGCCCCTCACTCAATCGGTATCGGTCACATTATCGTAGAGGGATTTGTTATGGAACACTGCGGTAATCAGTATCCCACTAATTTTTGGAATACTCCTAAATGGGCGCAGGCAGGAGCCCTTGGTCTACGTGGAGGGCATCACTGGATAGTCAGGAATAATCTGATTCGCTACGCTGGAACCGACGCCATCGATATGGGCGCAGGCGGAGGACAAAATGAACGCAAAGCGACAAGAGTGCCAAACGCACCTTTGGGGCACCATAATCTGATTGAGAAAAACTACATATTAGAAAATGGAGCAGGAGGAATTATCGGTGCTCAAAGTAACAATCTTATCATTCGCAACAATGTCATAATGTTTAATAACACTCTCGGCTTCACAGGAAAGAAGAGATACGAGCATGCTGGGATTAAAAGCCATGCCATACGTGATGGTTTGATCGAGCGCAATTACGTTGCAGACAATCAACTCAGTGAAGGCATCTGGCTTGATAACCAATTCCCTAACACACGTATTACTCGTAATGTCAGCACAAATAACGGATCGCGAGGAATATTCCTTGAAATGAGCGATTATAAGTACAATGCAGCATTGATCGATCACAACATATCAGTGGGAAATCACAAAATTCAGTTCTATGTGCATGATGCTTCAGGATCAACTGTCATGCATAATTTATTTGCGAACAGCCCTTCGGAGGCAAATTACGGACAAGGAGCATACATTTACCAAGTCAATGCCAGGACCAAGACCGGTTACCATTCGATCTATAATAATATATTCGTTAATCATAGAGTCATGATGGACATTAATTACCCATCTCATCGTAGCGGACCCCAGCGCCTAGATCACAACATCTATGACGCATCTAGAGAAGAACGAACCTTCATTATTAATAACGCTTCGGATAAGCCCTCTCCATGGTCACCAAAAGAATTCTATGCGATGGTTAGAAAAGAAGTCGGTAAAGGAAATCCAACTCCTCTTCATGGAGGCTCAAAAGTGGGGATGACCTTAAATGAGTGGCAAACTTTTTGGGCTCATCATGGTCTAAATAACGATCAAAACAGTGTCACCAAAAAAGGAATGGCAGTTTCTTACGATCAGACAAAACTAAATCTCACAATTAGACTCACATTCGATCCGAGCGACATAGGCTCAATAGAATATGAAAAAATAAAAATGGATTACGAAGGCAATCTCATCCCGAAAGATGGAAGTGCCATTCCCGGACCTTTTCAAACTCTACGGAAAGGAAATAATATTTTTAATATTTGGGACGGCCTACCTCTGCTCAATAAGGGTGAATTACCTATTACAAATAAGTGATAATTTTAAGCATAATAATTTCAACTCAGATGAACAGAACTCTCATTCGTAATTTTATAACCATTTGCAGTATTTGCTTAATGAGCAAATCAACTTGCTCCGGAGAGGATTCCTTCATTCACCCTGGTCTACTTCATAATGAAACTGATATCCAGCGCATGAAAGAAGCCGTCACTAATGAAAAGGGCACAATATACGAAGGTTTCAAAGTATTACTAGAAAGCGATTACTCAAAAGCCGATTACAAAATGAGAGGTCCCTTCCCTGAATGGGGACGAGCACCGAACATCCGTACCGGAGAAGCACAAAGTGATGCGAGAGCAGCTTACGAAAATGCACTGATGTGGGCCGTGACAGGAAAAAAAGATCACGCAAAAAAATCGATTCAAATCATAAATGCTTGGGCTGGATCTCTCAAAAAAGTCACGGGAATTGACGGAGTGTTGGCCGCAGGAATACAAGGATTCAAATTTGTCAATGCCGCGGAGATTCTCCGCTATACAGATTCAGGATGGTCAGAAGAAGACGCCAAGCGCTGTGAAAAATGGTTCATGGATGCTTGGTATCCCACCATCGAACATTATGCCTACTTTGCCAACGGAAACTGGGAAACTGCTGCACTACAAACGAACATGGCAATCGCAATATATTGTAGCGACAGAAATCTATTCGAAAGCACTGTCAGATATGCTGTCAATGGCGCAGGAAACGGAAGCATTAATCACCTTATCGTTTATCCAACGGGCCAATGCCAAGAAACTACAAGAGCGCAACACTATGCACAGCTCGGCTTAGGACTCCTAGGAGGCGCCGCAGAAATCGCATGGAACCAAGGAGTTGACTTGTATGGATGGAATGATAACAGAATCCTCAAAGGGTTTGAATACACTGCAAAGTATGGGCTCGGAGAGAATGTGCCCTATCAACATTATCTTGATCGCACAGGAAAGTACGGCTTGAGCGGGCAACACAAGAATTATACAAAAATATCAACCGTCAGTCGAGGCAACTTCTATCCTATATTTGAGAAAACATTTAATCATTACGCTAACAGAAGAAATATTGATGCCCCGTACTCTGCTAAAGTGGTAGAATTAAAAAGGCCAGAGGGACCCAGCCGTGACTACGTGGGGCTTGGCACATTAACTCATTGGAGGCCACCTTCTAAGACTTCAAAACCAATGAATGCTCCAGGGACGCCCGCGGGCCTAGTCGCTCAAAGTACAGAAGAAGGCATCAAGGTCAGCTGGGTCAGATCAGTCGAACCTATAAGCTGCACAGACGCACAAAAATATACACTCAGCCGCAGGAATAGTTATGAAGAAGAATTCGAAATTATCGATTCAGAAATCACCAATCCTCATTTCCATGACAAGTCCGCGAAAAAAGGAACCCTTTATCATTATGTTGTGACTGCAACGAATGATCAAGGCACCAGCAATAGGTCTGCAGAATTAGCAACTTGCAGTAATCTGCCGGGGCCATGGCTGAGTAAAGACATTGGAAATGTTGGAATAAAAGGATACAGCAAATTTAACGGCTCTCGATTCTCCCTAGAAGGTGAAGGAAATGATATTGGAGGCACTAGTGATGAATTTCATTTCGCATATGCCCCAATGTCTGGTGAAGGAACCATTACTGCCAGAATCGTTCGACCAATGAGCTCCCAATGGACTAAGCCCGGCATAATGATGCGCAAGACTCTTGACGCTGATTCTCCCCACGCATCGGTACTTCTATTGCCTCATTGGAAAGGCGCGCTCGTTAGTAGACTGTCAAAAGGAAATCCAACTCAAGTATCTGGAATAACCGACCTCGGCGACAATCATATCATCAAAAAGAACCGACTAAGCACACCTTACTGGGTAAGACTCATTCGGTTCAGAAACACTTTCACAGGTTACTTGTCGAGCGATGGAAATAATTGGAAACAGATTAGCTCAATAGAAATACCAATGGGCAGCACATTCTATGTGGGATTACCGGCCTGCTCCCAACTAAGCGATGTCACCACGACTGTGACCTATGACAGCGTCAGCATTCCTTCATGGAGAACTCCAAATAAGGAGAAAATTATTATGTCTAGACCAGAACCTCGATGGCATAAAAAAGCATGGATTGAACGACATCAGAAATTCAATGAACGGGTCAAGCAAGGGAACGTCGATCTCATTATGATTGGAGATTCGATTACGCATTGGTGGGACACTACGGGAAAAGAGGTATGGGACAAGTATTACAAAAAACGTAATGCAGTTAATCTGGCCATTAGCGGAGATCGAACAGAACATATCTTATGGAGGCTCGAAAATGGAAACATTAAAGGTATATCTCCGAAACTTGCCACGCTCATGATAGGCACAAATAACCACATGAGCAGTTCTCCCGAATTCACCGCCAATGATATTCGACTCATCGTAAAAAAGCTTCGCTTAGAACTCCCTAAGACAAAGATCCTTGTTCTAGCCATATTTCCTCGGGGAGGAAATGATGATGACTCCGCCAGGAAAAAAAACATGAAAGTTAATCAGCTCATCACTGATATTGGAGATATCGACATGATTCATTATCTGAATATAAATGAAACATTTCTCAACAAACGAAGACTCCGAAATGATCTGATCCCTGACGGATCTCATCCCAATGAAAAAGGTTATTCAGCCTGGGCTCAAGCCCTAGAATCTACAATTTCAAAACTCATGGGAGAGAATTAATGCTTTGCTCATTAATTTGATTATCAATGATATATAATAAATACTATTATTCAGAATAGTGTTAATCAGCGAGGATAATTAACTGAAGAAGTGTTTAAAAGTTAAGATTCTTAGTTCATATGAATAAATCTCATTTTGCCACCCTGTCACTCATCTCAATAGTAGGAGCATCCATCCTATTAGGATGGCTCATGCAAAGTAGTGCAAAACCAATCAAAGCATCGAGCCTAAAAGCGAGCAATCCTAATCCTCCGGCCAAAATTGGATACCCTTCATTAATGAGCCCACACTCATCGCCAATAGCATTGCATCAGAACCGGCTATTCGTCGCAAACACCCCATCAGATACAGTTGACGTAATAAATACTAAAACCCGCAAAGTAGTTAGAAGAATAAGCGTTGGCGTAGATCCGGTAAGCATATCAGTAAGACCAGATGGAAAAGAAGTTTGGGTAGCAAATCACATTTCGGATTCTGTCAGTATCATTGATAATGATCGTACAAGCCCTACATTTCTAAGAGTCATTGCTACAGTTCAAGACTTTGACCCAAATACGTCCACTCGGTTTGATGAACCTGTAGGGATCGCATTCGCAAACAATACAAAAGCTTACATCGCCCTTTCCTCTGAAAATAAAATCGCAGTCATTGATGTCGCAACTCGTCAGATTAAAAAGCGCCTTAATATTACAGCTCAAGATCCACGCGCAATCACAGTTCGCGATGGTCGACTTTACGTAATTCCATTCGAATCAAATAACAAAACTCAACTCTCTGGAGGGTACAAAATTGATGGTGAATTGGTGACCTTCAATGCCCATGAACATTCCATAGCCAATAATAACGTTTTGTCATTGGGACACGTAACTGACATCGTTAAACATCCCAGAGTTCCTGACAGAGACCTCTACGTTTTTGACACTAAAACTGACAAACTAATCAGAACCGTCGACACTCTCGGCACATTACTTTATGGACTCGCAGTGGATTCGAAAGGCAGTGTATTCATAGCTCAAACCGACGCTCGCAATGACATCAATGGTCGAGCAGGGACAAAGAAGCACGGCCTAAAAGAATTAGAAAATCGCGCATTTCTCAATCAAATAACAAAAGTACGTCTCGGTGGAAATGGATCAGAAAAGCCAAGATTCATCAACCTCGAACCATTGCCTCCAAAGCATCCTGAGCCAGGACAATCACTAGCAACTCCATTCGCAATACAAATCAGTAACGATGATTCAACTCTGGTCGTAACTGCCGCAGGATCTGACAAGGTCTTTACCGTCGACACAAAGAGTGGAAACGTAATGGGCCGAGTCAAAGTTGAGTCAGCCCCAAGAGGAATTGCTCTTGAATCATCTTCAACAGGCAAGCTCTCTCAGGCATGGATCCTCAATTCCGTAGCCAACTCAGTCTCACTTGTTGACGTGTCTGACCCTCACAACCTTTCAGTCAAAGCAAAAATCACTCTAGAGGATCCAACTCATCCAGTGTTCAAAAGAGGTCGAATTGCTTTCAACAAAGCCTCTGCCTCAACAACAGAAACTTTTTCTTGTGCGAGTTGTCACCCGGATGGTCATACCGATCAACTTCTATGGGTTTTAAAAACTCCAATCGTTACTGGAGGGAATCAGATTATGCCCCGCTCGACCATGCCTCTTCGCGGGCTGAGAGACACGGCCCCTTTCCACTGGGATGGAATCCCAGGAGATCCTTATGGCGGAAATAATAGCGCTCATATTCGTAGCCGAGTAAAACCCAACAGTAAAATTAACGAACCGGAAAGCACGACTAGACACGTAGTTGATGGCGGCCTCGCTTCGACCATGAAAATGGTAGGGGACAACAAAAAGAACGATGAAGGTAAGGATGGACTATTGAGCAAGACCGAGAGGGACGACATGGCAAAGTTCCTCCTTAATATCACATATCCTCCAGCCCAGAGAAGGGCCTACACTAATGTGCTTTCCGAACAAGCAGAAGAAGGCTTTGAGCTTTTCCACATCAAGGGCGATGTCGGAGGAACTCCAGGCGGAAATCTTTGCGGCAACTGTCACCGGATGCCTTTCTGGGTAAGTACAAATACCCCAGGAACAGGAATGGACGCTCCTACCTGGCGTGGCGCTTATGACCGTTTTTTGATCTTACCTCAAGGCCGTCTTAACATTATCGATTTTGATTTTTATCGGCGCGTTGCTGAAAGAGGGATTCCTGAACGAAACGTTTGGCAATTTTCATGGGGCGGACGTCGCGCATTTGATCCTGTCTGGAACATGGTCCTCGAAGGAAGCACTGGATTTTCTGGTTCTTTTGCGCGCCAAGTCACACTTAATAAAAGCACAGCAAACAATCAATTAACTACAAATTTAATTAACGCGTTAGAAAATTCATCAAATGATGGAGGAATTGTTCTTCAAGTAGATGCAGTGTTCCTTAACGGTAAACAGCCAACTGCCACACAATTACAATACGATGGCACCTTTGGTGGTGGCACTTATGTAGAAATTCAAGGCGAACGAAGATCCATTACTCGTGAAAAATTAACTTCACTCGCATCCGAAGGTCAATTCATCGGAACATTTACGGGTAGGCACGGTGAAAACGCCGATTATGATCACCCGCAACCAGCGGTCTGGACACTTGGGCCAATCCACTCGCAAAGAGGCCGACAGAATTTTCCTGTACTATATAATGAAAAGAAAAGCATGACCGTGAGCGGTCGACACATAAGGAAAGGGGCAAGCTTAATTGTAGACGGCAAGAAAGTGTCTGGATCCATCAGAACCGAAAAGACCGAAACTATCATCATCGATCTAGTCAATTTACCAGATGCTGGAATTCACTTCTTACAAATACAAAATCCGAACGGATTGTTCAGTAACGATTTCATATTTCATGTCGCAGAAAATCAGGATAAAGCAAAAAGTCTACAAGACTCTATTAATCCAAACCGCCTGAGCTCAGCACTGGCGGAAGCGATCAAAAGGGGAGACCTTCAGCACACAAAAAAACTCATTGCCGATGGCGCTTCTCTTAACGCAAGAAAAAATGACGGGAGCACTCCACTCAGCACCGCCAGTTTCAATGGAAGATTAGAGATTGCTGAATATTTAATTCAGAAAGGTGCCCGAGTAACACAAACCAATAGAGACGGAAATACTCCACTTCACATTGCCGCGTTCATGTGCCAAACAGAAATAACTAAATTATTTCTGGAAAAAGGAGCCCCGGTAAGGAAAAAGAATAATCGTGGAGAATCTGCTATTGATGTCGTCTCATCGACTTGGAACGAAGATTTAGAAACATTCTATAGATCACTCATCAATAGCTCAGAAATTGATCTTACAATCGAACGGATCAAATTATTACGTCCTCAGATTTTAAAGGTACTTAGAAACAGAGAAGCCAAATCAAATCTTCAGGCTCAAGCATTTGATCGCCCATAAAGAAACCAAAGCATTCTTCATACCGTTGCCAACACCCTTGGTTAGCTGATATTCGTATTAATTCTACACCTCGTTGAAACCACAGCAATGACGCGATCCTGGTGTCGGGCCTCGCTGAGAATAAAACCCGGTAGATCTTCCTGATCTGTATTGAGAAGACCCGGTAATTTCCACGGCCCGGATACTCATTCAGGAAGAATTACTGGCCAGTTTCTCTCTTCACCTTGAAAAGTTCTCCGTTGCCGGCCGAGAGCTTAAGATTGAAAACAACACGACCATCCTTACTGTTGATTGCAACGGCCTGCCATTTCCCGGTCCTCTTGTCCATGCGTTCTACCAGGGTGACAGGAGCTTTCATACTGAGAGTTGCCTCACGTTCATTGCCGGCATCACAATTGACCACCATCAGGTAATCACCGTTGTCCTCGCTCTTGAAAAATCCCGCCAACATCTGTTCCCCGGAGAGTTGCAGCCAGTGATCTTGCGGAAATGAAGCCGCCCCAGGAGCCTCCGGATGAACGGGCTTAGTGTGATACACCGCAGTAGAGCGCAGGTTGATCAATATCGATCCCAGTGGCTTTATCTCCCTGGCAACCTCGGCCAAGGTCGGCACATTTACTCTGGGGACAATCTTACCGTCCTTGAGGACCGGCTTGTCCCCCTCCCTGTTGTAGCTGAACATCCACGGCGGCCAGAAATGGAAACCCTGGATGCCGTAGGCAAGACTAGTGTAGAACGTTTGGCGAAGCTGCGGGAGTGGAGAATTTCCGCCAACGCACCTCATCACCGGGATGCCGTTCTTGACTCCCAACTCGCGGAAAGTGGCCAGATAAATGTAACGCCTCTCCGGGTATCGAGCCCAGTGGTAGTGGTAAAAGTCGAGCAGCTTCGGCTTCACTTGAGCGGTAAAGTCATGAAACTCATTCCAGTTGGCACGGTTGATGAACATCGTCGGATGATTGGGATCGACCTTTTCAAATGCCCGAGCAACCTGAGCAAATCCCGGGAACGAGTTCCGGCGGCGGCGATCAGAAATAAAGTAAGCGAACACAGACTTGTCGTCCTTGAGCCTGGCAGCGGTTTTCAGAAGGTTATTGATATCACCATCACCTAGCCGCGCGTAGAGGCCGTTGCGCCGGCACATCTCCAGCTTATCCACCTCCACCTCGACACTGTTGAAACCCTGCGAGAGGATGAATTGGGCCATCACGTCCTGCTGCACGGGTTCCTCAGGCCACTCGGCCCAGGTAACCATCATCAGGGCGGGCATCCGGTATTTCATCTTAACCTCGGCACCCCTTGCGGAAATGTTCAGGAACAAGGGCAAGAGTGCGGTGGCAAGAATCAGCTTAGTTGCCGTTGTCATCAGGGTAGATTTTCTCATGATAAAAACTGTTGATAAACAGTCTGTAAACTAAGTTTAATGGGGAATTACACCCATTTTCAATGAAATTTCATTGCATGATAAAAATCCTCATAAGCACATTGATCCCAGTCATCTTGATCTGCGTGAAATGAACTATAAAAAAATCAGTCCTTTTTTGTTCTTATTCCTGGTAAGCCATGAGTTCGCCACTCTGAAAGTGGATTTGGCCGAACAAGCCTATCACTTAACAACAATCCTCTTGCCAGAACGGGCCGTCTCATTTCACAATTATTAAGTATATGAAAAATCTACTAATTCGTATTCCTATTTTCTGCTTTGCTCTTTGTTTTGCATTTGCTGATGACAAAAGTGCACTACCAAAAGTAAAGCATATGATTGATACCCACATTCATCTTTACGATACTAGCAGGGAAAAAGGAGTTCCTTGGCCACCCAAAGAAGACAAAGTACTCTACAAGCCACACTTACCCGCCGAATTTAAAAAAGCATCTAAACCCACAGGACTCACGGGCGTAGTGATTGTGGAAGCAAGCCACAGACTAGAAGACAATCAATGGGTTTTGGATCTCGTGAAAGATGATAAATATTTCATCGCCTTAGTGGGAAACATTGATCCATACAGAAAGGACTTCACTAAGCAGTTAAAAAAATTAAAGAAAGATTCTAGATTAGTTGGTGTTCGAGCAAGAAATGGAGACAATCAAAAACAAATAAACTACAGCGATGTAAAAATTATTAAAAGCTTCAGAGCACTTGCAAAACATGACCTAAGTATTGATATACTTGCAAATGGTGGAGGCGTCGAAGCAGTTAAGCAAATTGATAAGTTAGCTCGAACCATTCCCGAATTAAGAATCGTTGTAGATCATGTTCTTGGATATGATTTTGACGGAAAATCGGCAAATCCAGAATGGGTGCAAGCTGTAGAAAAACTTAGCGAAAATAAGAATGTATGGTGCAAAATATCTGGCCTTTATCAGCGCAGCGTAGAGCAACCTGCTCCTCATGAAATCGATCACTACCGTGACGTCCTTGATACGTTATGGAAGAACCTTGGGCAAGACAGGTTAATTTTTGGCAGCAACTGGCCATGCACTAAGAACAGCGGTAATTATGAAAGTTTCGTACAGCTTGTGAATAAATATTTTTCCGAGAAGGGACAAGAAGCCAGTGAACGATATTTCTGGAAGAATGCCGCAGAAGCTTACCAGTTAAAACTCAATTGATATCAAAGTTTACCATTCACACTTAATCGAAAATAAAAATAACTAGTTCTCATTGCATTTATATTTGGCATCCACTAAAAATAAGTCATGCAAATAAAAGAGACCCTAGTTCTGATGATTGCCTCTCTCTTTATGCTAGCACCCGCATTAGCTGAAGATAAGAAGCCAATTGAATCCAAAGCGCAAAAACCTTCTCTCACATATTACTACTTTGACGGATGAATACTTTGCTCAAAGATTACAGTCATCGTGAATGACGAAAAGAAAAAGCATAGCTCAAAAATAAATATCAATGCAATTAAAGTAGGCGAAGGCAATAGCTCTGATGAACTTAAAAAAGCCAAAATTGTTTCGCATGGGATTATAGCAAAAGACAATAAAGGGAAATTGCTGACCACAGTCGAAGGACACAATTACGGAAAAGAAAAAGTAAAAGAGGTCATTAGCTTAATACTTGATAAAAAGAAATAACATCCTCTAATCAGGCCAAATTAGCCTGGAAAGAATCAATAGCATTTGAGTCAATAGTGCTTCGAATCAATCAGAAACCACAACTGAATTGGCAACCGATTGGCTAAGGTTACCATTCACATCCATCACATTTACAATGTAAATGAGCGGCTGTCCTCCGACCAACGGCCTAGGACATTCCAATGAGATTTCCTTCGAGTAATTAATAACTCCATTAAGATTATTGTCCCCTACCATCGCATCAATCTGACCACCTCCCCTTTGCATGATTACCAAAGGCCCCAATCCTTTATTATCATTCATCTTAATATTAAATTTGATCTTTCGATCTCCAGCCTTGGCAGGCTTCGACAGTTTAAAGACATGAATCTTTGGGGGCTGGGTATCACTATTGTCAAAAGATTCGTTAAAAAAACGAGACGCAGCGGCCATACGGACATGAGCCAGTGAAAAACGTACGGGCCTATCGCCGGCACCTGACAAGGTATACATTTGCCCAAGTTTATCATAGCCTCTCATCATAATATTACGCTGATCACGAGTATCATGCAGCATTCCAAAAATATGGCCCAACTCATGAATCAAAACACCATTACTAGTTTGAGACACCTGAGAGCGGGAAAATTCATCTTTTCCATTTCCATGCCGGTTTAGAAATTTTTGGATCTGCTCTTCAATAGTTGAAGCCGTAACTTCATCATTAAAAATATCTCCAGAAACACAAGCTAGACCAGAATAGACTTGAGGAATGGGACGAGCCTCTGCCACTGCCCCAGCCTCAGAAAAAACCAACATAGGCCGATTCCTTGAGAATCCTACAGTCTCCCATATTTCCTGTTGTTGCGTATTTAACAGTCGATCAACATCAAATGGTTCTCCAGTATAAAAAGACGCGACTTTTCTTGCCTTCACTAGGTGAATCTTGAGCTTCTCATCCTCTCCAAATTCAAAATCAAGCCCTCTTGTTTTTTGTCCATGAGCTTTCATTTCTCTCTTGTACACGTCCGACACGACCCTCATCAAAACTTCAGTCTTTCCCTGATAATTTGGCTTCACCTTCCGATCCGAAGGGACAAAGTAAACTATTCTCACCTTATAATCTTTCCCAAGATCTTTTAGGGCAGCTGGAACAATTAAGTCTCTTGTAGTCTCCTTCTTTGCCGCCTCGTTCTTATCTACGAACAAGCTTCCTGCACCAATTAAAATTAGTGCAGGAAGAAGTGCATGATAACGTTTACCCATTGGTGATTATTTATTATTCTTTCCAATAAGTTGATTCTTTTCCGACCTTATAACGAACATTCATCTGTGGAGTAGCTACGGGAACCTGCCCCATGTGTAACGATTGAACTCCAGCCAATGTCATTCCCGAAGTGAGTAATGTCCTTTCCACTGGATATGGCACCTTGCCCGTAATAACAGCATTCTCAATGTGCCGACAAAGAGGGTTAAAAAAATCAGCAGTCGATGAACCATGAGTGGGCATGGGAAGATACATTTGCGTTGAAATTATCTCATCATTATCAGCTCTTAACCCAGCATAATTGAAGTCCTGTATATTAGCCATCAGCATAGTCGTTTTGAACCCATCTAAATGCTTAATAAAATAAGCCCATGCTGTAGGAAATGTTTTTTGAGCCCACTCAAAAGTGATTTTTCCTGTATAATATCCACCTTTGACCGGCAAATTATGGCTACGCATGAGAGCTGAAACAATTAGCCTCCTGGTGTCCTTGTGTTGTTTTGTCAATAACCTCTCCCACATCTTTTCACCTCGCACCGCATGCACTTCACTAATGCCTACTTCTCCACCCTCTCGTCGCTCCGACATGCATTGAGCTGTTTCGAGAGCATGAATGTCGTAACTGTCAACTCCTCCATAGGCAACACAAACACTCTCTTTGAGAGGAGTATGAAGGGGCACATCTATTGATGGCATGCGTCGAGTAACCGGTAAAGACGAGCCGGCGAAGAATGGAAAATTAAGTCGTTTTGAATCATCCACCATTTCCTTACACTGATTCCAACTTGTCGATAAATGCTTATCATTAAAGACCGGGACAGAGCGACCACTCTTTTCAAAAACTTTGATGCATTTCTTGAACCACTCATACCTAGGGTAGAGTCTTTGCCCCTTATCATTGCTCGGATAATTTCCATGCTCTGCAATAATCACCACTCCATCTACCGCAAGATCACCAGTTCCTAGCGTTAGTGCCTGTTCAATACTTGGGTAAAGCTTCAGACCGTAACGCTTTACCCTTTCCTTCCCAAGGTCACCTTTGTCAGGAAACTGATCAATGTATACTGAAGCAATATCTAGGCGCGGGTCCTGCCACTTTCCTTTCCACCCATATCCCAATGCAAGTCGGTCCAGAAAATGTTGAGCATGCGAGTGAGTTCGAACCTCAGTACCAAGGAACGCAATTCTCTTGTTTTTCCGATTTCCTTTACCGAATATATTAGCTGAGCATAAACTAGGACAAGCCGCCACAAATCCATATCTTCCGATGAAAGAACGCCGATTAATTTTCATCTTAATTTTCCTTAGGTGAAATAATTCTTACAAATTTATCATTATAACCCAACGGGCATTGTTGGACGACCTAACCAAGTATCTTTCCAAGTATTATTCTTTAAATTATAATGAATTTTTGCCGGAGCATCTCTCAAGAGGGACTCAGGCTCATTCTTAAAAACATCTTCTACTTGGGATGGGGAGTCCCCATAAAAAGTCATTACTGTTAAATTCTGACAACCACCAAAAGCACCTAACCCAATAGCTGTCACACTTTTTGAAATAAATATCTCTCTCAATTCTTTGCACTGCGTAAATGCATTACCCTCGATAGTTGTAACGCTTTCAGACATCCTGACTTTATGCACATTGGAACCTGCAAATGAACCATAAGCAATCTTCTTTACTGTGCCAGGAATTGTAATTTCTCCACTAGCTGACGGATAACTTAAAAGAACATCCTTCGCTTTATTAAGAAGCATCCCCGCCTCTCTCGCATAGACCGGATGCGAATCCTGAACTTCAATATTTGTTAACCTAAGGCAATCCCTGAAAACACTACTCTCTATATTCGTAACTGTATCTGGAATCTTAATATTAGCTAAGGCACTCCCCTGAAACGCTGACATTCCTATAGAGGTAACCGTTTCCGGAATGTTCACATTGGATAAGTTTGTACATTTATAGAAAGCTCCACTCTTTATGGTCTTGATGCCATCGGGGATTTTTACATTGTTGAGATTCACGCAATCACGAAACGCATTCTCCCCAATACTACTGACCGGCTTATTCTCAATGCTACTAGGTATTTCCAGATTACCGGAAACCTTAGTATCACAATCCGTTATCGTGATTGTAGCAGAATTGCTATCTATTAAATAAACAAGATTTTCCGAACGGAATCTCCCCACAAACACAGGCAACCCTCCTATCTTATCATCAAAGCCAGTAGCACTGAAATTCCTGTAAACTGAAGCTGTCTCTGCCACATTTAAAAAGAGAGCAGATCCAACGCTCGGAGCATTTCCTTCGAAAGTAACGCTTTCAAGACTAGAGCAACGATAGAAAGCATAGTTCCCAATACTCGTGACGCTCTTTGGAATCACTACGCTAACTAATTTAGAACATCGATAAAATACCTGATCCCCAATAGTGGCAAGATTCTTTGAGATACTGAGCCCAGTCAGGCTAACACAACGATAGAACGCGTAATCCCCTATCCTAATAACATTGTCTGGAATAATAAGGTCTCCTTTGAGTCGAGCGCAGTCCCGGAAAGCTGAGTCTCCTATAGTGTTAAGACCCTTGCCTAACATGATATTATCCAATTTTATACATCCAAAGAAAGCCCGATCCCCAATACTAGTTACGTTATCAGGAATAGTAACACGAATCATATTAACACAGGTGTTAAAGGACCAATCACCAATGCTCTTCAGACCTTTTCCTAGTTGTACTTCGGCCATTTTCACACACGCATAAAAAGCATATTTACCAATACTCGTAACACTGTCCGGCACAGTCAAACTGGCAAGCTCTACGCAACCGTAAAACGCCTTATCTTCGATACGAGTGACAGATTCAGGAATAACAACAGTAGTCAGCTTAGTACAACTGCGAAACGCATTTTCACCAATCCCCGTAACCGGCTTATCTTCAATAATCGGAGGTATTGATAATTCACCAGCAGTAGAAGATAAGCAATTTGTGATAATTACACCTCCATTACGCACCTTATAACTAAGGTTACCTATATCGGCACCGAAAAGAGCAGGTACAGAAAAAATCAAAGCAACACAAACTATTATTTTGGAACGCATTTTCGTCCAATGCTAACACTGCAGAACATTAATACCCAATTAGAAAAACATATGTCATTTATATAAAAATCACTTTAAAATGAGGTTATTACTTCACACTGATAAATAAAACCTTTAACTTTGAAGAAAATGTACCCATTCAAATACACTAAGTTAACCCAATTATTGACCCTCTTGGCCGCTCTAACAATCATTGGTTGCGGTTCCAAAGATGATGCCTCAGAGAAACAAAAAGAAAGCACAGCGCCTACTGAGTCAGCACCTGAGCCAGCACCTGAGCCAGCACCTGAGCCAGCACCTGAGCCAGCACCNNNCTGAGCCAGCACCTGAGCCAGCACCTGAGCCAGCACCTGAGCCAGCACCTGAGCCAGCACCTACAACCCAAAACGAAAGCAACGAAAGCGCCTACATAGAAAAGTTCGGAGAGGCTCGAGTAATCCCTTTAGCTTTTAAGGAATACCAGGAATGGGGCGAATTCGTTTATAATGATCAATTATTAGGGTCCTATCAAAAACAAATGAAAAGCCTAGGAGAGGCTGGACAGGCTGAAAAAATTGCCGAACTCACAAGTAGAATTCTAAAGGCACAAACAATTAAAGATTCCGTTTTCAAGGCCATGTCCAAACGATTAAGCGAGAAATAAATCCATCACTCATACTCATACTCATACTCATACTCATACTCATACTCATACTCATAAAATGATCATACTCATAAGATGAAATCCATATCACGTAGAAAATTCGTTCGCACGGCAGCACTAACGACGGCATTGGGCCCCAATATCATTCCGTCTCATGTTCTCGGCAAGAACGCTCCAAGTAACAAGATAAATGTGGGCTTCATTGGAACTGGAGGACATGGCACTGGATGGAATTTGCCCGCCTATTTGAGTAATGATGACGCTAAAGTTCTCGTCACTTGCGACGTCGATGCTAACCGCATGAATCATGCCAAGAACATCATCGATCAAAACTACGGAAATAAAGATTGCGCGACGACGAAAGACTTTCGTGAAATTCTAGCACGTGACGATATTGATACCGTCATGATTTCAACTCCTGACCACTGGCACACGCTGATCAGTTTAATGGCCCTCAGAGCAGGCAAAGATGTTCAGTGCGAAAAACCGACCTTCACTATCGATGAGGGAAAACTCCTCACCAAGGAAGTCAGAAAACATAAGAAAGTCTTCCAGACCAGCACCGAAGATCGGGCAGTCCCAGTTTACCACCGGATGGCCGAACTCGTACGCAATGGAAGAATAGGAAAACTACAAAAAATTGAAGTCATACTTCCTAGACAACCGAACGGACCAGGAGACCCTACCCCCCAACCCATCCCAAAGACGCTCGACTATGATATGTGGTTAGGGCCAGCTCCAGAAGCACCCTACACAAAGGATCGTGTCCTGTTCCATTTCCGTTGGGTTTCCGATTACTCAGGAGGAATTATCTGTGATTGGGGAACTCATCTATTTGATACTGCACAGTGGGCAAATAACACTGAGCGAAGCGGACCAGTAGAAATTGAAGGGACGGGTAACCGGTGGGAAGGAGGCCTTTACGATACAGTCAAAGATTACGACGTCACTTACCGTTACGCGAACGACGTGACTATGACATGCAAACCTGGCAACCCCAGCATCAAATTCATCGGCTCAGATGGTTGGGTAGGAAATACAGGCTGGAGAGCCCCTCTTCAAGCCAGCTCAAATGAAATCTTGAATTCCAAAATTGAAGACAACGAAATAAAACTCTTCACTAATCCTAAAGGTGAGCACCGGAACTTCCTAGATTGCGTTAAATCTCGCAAAGATCCATACTTCCCAGTCGATATCGGACATCGCGTTTCTACAGTTTGTCATTTAGCAAACATTGCGATTGACCGAGGAGTAAAATTAAAATGGGACCCTAAAGAAGAAGTTTTTGTTGGAGATGACAAGGCAAACGAAATGAGAAAGATTCGACCCGGTCGCGGTGAATGGAAAATAGCCTGATTTAAAAAGGATCAAATACTCTAAACCATATTCTATTGAATTAATGAAAGTTGAGTATGCGACAAATAAATGAACTCCTAAGAGATTCACTTAACGATTCTTCGGTTTCAAGATCAGAGCGCCGTGAGCTTAAGGGTATTTTGCCGCTCATTCAGGGAGACAGAACAGCCTTAGCCAAAGCACGACAGTTTGCCTTCACCTTAGCTACAGAGAAAATTCAGGAAACTGGCAATCATAAAGCCATGGAATGGCTAGAGGATGTCATCAAACTTCTCTACTCGAATGAAATGAGAATAAAGGCCAGTAGCTACTTTAGCCCTGGTAAGGATTGTCTTAATCGCATTTGCCGATTCATTAGTGAAACTAAAAAAAGGATAGACATATGTGTCTTCACAATCACTGATGACCGGATTACACAAAAGATAGAGGAGGCCCTCAGAAAAGGAATACACATAAGAATTATTTCCGACAACACCAAATCAGAAGACAGGGGGTCTGATCTCGATCGTTTGGAGGGAACTGGAATCGACTGTCGTTTCGATAAAACATCAGCTCACATGCATCATAAGTTCGCCATATCAGATAATGACCTCTTGCTGAATGGAAGTTACAATTGGACAAGATCAGCTAGTACTGAGAATAACGAAAATATATTAGTCAGCAATAATGCAAAACTGGTTCGCTCTTTTCAGAACGAATTCAATCGTTTATGGAATAGCTTATCATAACACGCAGCCGCCTTGAAATTTTCACCAAAATACATTTCCATGGCAGCATTTGTTTTCTTGATGTTGGCCCTCTTCATTATGAGAGGCGCTAATTCTAATGATAACGAAAACAAAAAAGAAAACTCCATCGCCTCCCAAAAAAACTAACTACTCTCACCTCAAAGAAAAGAAAAGAAAAGGCAAACAAGGAGTCCACTACTGACCAAGATAGCGCCGATCCTCACTTTGACCCAGGGATGAAAAAACTCATGGATCAATTAGGCGTTCGCGTTCCTTCCCGTGATGAGTTAGAAAAATACATAACAAAAAGCGACAACAATGCAGAGGCCTTGGTAGCTGCAGGAATCATTCTGAATGACTCTTCTTATTTTGTTAGGGCTCTCGAAAATAATCCTAATGATGCACATGCTTTGTTTTGCCTAGCGGTGAACGACTCTACTGATGAGTCAATGAAAATAGACCTCGCAAAGAAACTCCTCAAGGAGCAACCAGACAATGCCATTGCCTCATACCTTCTTGCTTCTCTTCAAGCCGAATCTGGCAATGTGGATGAGTCCATTAAAACATTGCTCGGTTCTTTTGACCAAAAAGGGTACGATGATTTCTACAATCAAACGTCACTTAAAGTGGAGGATGCTTTACGCGGAACAGGAAGTAGTAAAACTGGATCCGCCTTATACAGCTTATGGCATGTGCCGGTGCCTATACTCTCCAAGATCAATGAATCTGCCAAAACAGTCATGAAACTTGTGCCAGAATCAAATCCTGAAAGAGCTCAGGAACTCCGCTCACTTGCTGCATCCATAGGGGCAAAAATTGCCAATGAAGAAAGCTCCATAATTAATGAACTGGTCGGTCTATCCGCTCAAATGATGTCACTCAAAGGAATGGAAGGTGATGACATTTCCCCCTTCGAAAAATTATCTGTAAAGGAAGCTCGGAAATCATTAGAACAAAGAAAAAGTTCAATCCGCAATTTAACTTTATTTGAGCCAAATGATTTTATCACAATGGACCCTGCCTTCATTGAAAGTTATATGAACCGGATGCGAACAGTTGGCGAATACGAAGCCACTAAATGGTTAATGGAAAAAATCAAGAAGGGAAATCCATAATTCATCGATTATATCAATTAACTAGGACTTCCGTATACTACTAGACTTATAATATATTTTACTCTATTTTATTAATTATGAAAATTTCGCTTCTTCCAATTCTAAGTCTTTTTTTCAGCCTACTTTTCTTTTCTTCTTGTGGGAAAAAAGAGACTCCCGTAATTGAGGATCAAACCACTGCGCCCGCCACAGAAGAAAAAGTAGAGGCACCTGTCACAGAAAAAAAAGAGCCAGCCCCAAAAAAGGAAGATCCCGTAACTTTATTAACTCCTGATGATGCCCCTCCAATTAAGCCTGAAAAGACTGAAGATCCTGCGAAAGAAACAACTGACAACTCAACAGAAAAGAAGCCAGCAGCGAAAGCTGAAACCCCAGCTTCAGTCACTGCCTTTGTAAAAGAACTTCAGGACAAAGGAATAACTAAAGGGTTCGAGGAATTGGAGAGACTCGAGGAAATTGGCCAAGAAAATCCGGCCCTAGCTATTGAAGCCATGAAGGACCTAGTTGGAAAACTTACCACAGTGAACACTGACAATTTACCTGAAGATCTTAGGGATGGAGTTAATGGAATGCGAGGAGGCCTCAACAGCATGGTTTTGCACATGGAAGAAATGCCAATTCCCACAGATGTTCTTGCCGGAGGCGAAGAAGCAATTGGGGCATGGTTTTTAAAACAATCAACTGAAGATCCTGACTTTGCTGAAGACTTTGGACTGACCATGCGCGAATGGGGAGGAGAGATGCAAGGGTTAGGACAACAGATGGAAAGTTCAGGAGAAAAATTAGAGCAACTCTTTGAAAAGTACGGTGTTGACGAATCCGAATTAGAAAATTGATTCAAAAAATCAACCCTAGATGTCAGTCCTAGTCATTGGCTCATTAATCGTTGATAACACTCTCTACGTTGAAAAGATTCCCAAAAAAGGGGAAACCACAATTGCTAAATCATCACTAAACTCCCTCGGCGGGAAAGGAGCAAATCAGGCAATTGCCGCTCGACTAGCTGGCGCTCAAGTCAACTTCATAGGATGCGTTGGTGACGATTCTGAGGGAAATCTCTACAAAGATCACTTAGAGGATTATGGAATTTCTTCCTCAGCAATTATAACAAAGAATCAGGAACCGACCGGATCAGCATTTATCAGCGTCGACGACAAAGGTGAAAACTCAATCGTAGTTAATCCTGGAGCGAACCATGCGTTGCGCCCTGATCACCTTGATAAACACATCAATCTGTTTAGACAATCTGATGTCATACTTCTTCAGTTGGAAATCCCTATGGAAACAATCACGCATGCTTGCCACCTTGCTCGAGCAAATGATCTCAGCATATTGATTAACCCATCGCCTTGGAACTCTGCATTCAATACTGAACAATTCCCCTGCGATGTTCTTATACTAAATGAAATCGAAGCGGCTCAAATCAGCGGAACTTCAAACATGTCAGAGAGCCTCGAATCGCTCAGAAAATCTGGACTTGAGATGATAATAATTACTCAGGGATCTGAACCAACATTATTCATGAGTGGGTCTGGTAAAATAATGAAATCAATGCCTCCCAGCGTAAAAGCCACGGACACCGTAGGTGCAGGAGATGCATTTACTGGAGCTCTGGCAGCATCTCTACTGGAAAGGACCCCGGTTCCTGAAGCCATCCATTTCGCCAACACTGCAGGTGCGATCGCAGTTACGAAATCAGGCGCTCAAGGCGCAACACCTACCAGAAAGGAAATTGAATCCTTCCTTTGAAATTACCAATGAAAAATATGTCTCTGCCAGCCATGAAATCATTGGTGATGTTGCTCTTAATCACTGCCTTCACCTTACCAGCAAAATCAGAAGAGCCCCGCCAAATAGCTGTTCGCTCTCAAAAAATCACGTCTGGCCCGATGAATCATTTCTTTGGTTACATCGGCCATGTTCAAAACATACCATGGAGCGAAGACGGAAGATATATTTTAGCATTAAGGAGTAGCTTTCAGGATCACATGCCAGGCCCAAATGATCCAGCTGACATTGTACTGATTGATACCAAGAAAAACTACTTGGTGAAGAAAATAGATCAGACGACAGCATGGAATCCACAGCAAGGAACTATGTTTTATTGGAATCCGGTATCACCAAAAACTCAATTTTTCTTCAATGATAGAGACAAAAAAACAGGTAAGGTATTCTGCGTCCTTTTTGATATCACGAAAGGAGAAAACGGTAAGAGGTTAAAGGAGTACCGTTATCAGGACACACCAATCGGAAACAGTGGTGTGGCTCAGAAAGGTGGGCATTTTCTGGGCATTAATTACGCCCGCATGGCTCGGTTAAGACCTGTTACAGGTTACAAAGGAACCCATGACTGGACAATTGGCCAGAAGCACCCGCAGGATGATGGTCTATTCAAGGTCAACACAAATGACCGCACGAAATCTCTACTCATATCCTTTAATGATCTCGCAAGGATATTAAAACAAAAATACAAGGATGAAATACCATCACTCTTCATAAATCATACACTTTGGAACAGAGAAGATGACAGAATCTTTTTCTTCGCCAGAGGAGGATGGAATGGCACCGGAAACAGAAAGAAAATAAATCAGGCCTTTGTAATGAATTCAGATGGCTCAAAACTCAAGCCACTATCAAAGCATATCGGAGGCCATCCAGAATGGAGCCATGGTGGAAAGATGATAGGGCGAATTGGAAAAGACCAAGTTATTTTTGACACTAATTCACAACGAGTAATTGGCTCGATAGGAACACCCTCAATCTTCCCTGACCCTGAAGGAGACATTGCATTATCACCTAACGGGAAATGGTTCGTGAACGGTTTTAAAGACAAGAAAAAGAGAAAAAATTATTATGTCATTTATAACCTAAAGGATGGATTCCATGTAAGGAGTAAGGGATTTGATATAGGAAAATGGACTTCAGGGGATCTTAGACAAGACCCCTCTCCGTGCTGGAACCGAGACAGCAACAAGATCTTAGTACCTGGCCTTTCAGATAATGGCAAATCGCGGCAGCTATTTATTTTGGATATTAAATTAAATTAAATATAATGTTGATGCCAACACCATAATGAAAGTACAGGTCATTCTCATTCCTATTCTGTTACTTGCCCGCCCAGTAATGGCTGGAAGCGCACGAGACTATCTGGACAAATCGAATATCTGGTTCAACTCAACGGAAGGCAAAAAAGTCATCAGTAACGTGCTCTCTCATCGTGACAAGAATGGGATCTGGCCCAAGAACATCGACACAACTGAAAAAACAACTCAAAAAGAAATCCGAGGCACCTTTGATAATTCAGCAACCCTGAACGAACTGAGGCTCCTTGCACATGCATTCCAAGCGACAGATAATCCAAAATACAAAAGCGCTTTCCTAAAAGGACTCGCGTGTATTTTAAAAGCACAGTACAGGAACGGAGGATGGCCTCAAAGGCCTGAACCTTCTGGATACTCTCAACACATCACATTCAACGATGGGACTATGGTTGGAATTCTGAATTTCTTACGAGAAATATACAGCACGAAAATATACAATTTTGTATCTGAAAAAATCATCCACCTAACGAGGACATCTTTTGATAAGGGAGTCCAATGTATCCTTAAATGCCAAATCAGGGTCAATGGCCGTTTAACTGCCTGGTGTGCACAACACGATAGAATCACTTTTGAACCCAGGGGCGCTCGATCTTATGAACATCCGTCAATTAGTGGTGGCGAAAGTACTGGGATTACTTGTCTACTGATGAGTTTGAAAAGCCCCACTAATGATATTAAAGAAGCAATAAAAGCTGCAGTCGAATGGTATGAAATCTCGAAAATTATCGGGATCAGATTAAAAAAAAATAACGGAGACCGTAAAGTTGTGACGGACATAGACGCTCCAGTGATATGGGCACGCTTTTATGAAATCAAAACCAATCGCCCCATTTTCAGTGGCAGAGATGGTCGAATTAAATACTCTGTATCTGACATTGAATTTGAGAGACGCAATGGCTACGCCTGGTACGTAAGCTCTGGAAACAAAGTCCTAAGATCATGGCAAGATTGGAAATATAAGTAAGACTCCGATCAGACAAACAAAACTAAACTAGTATCTCCTTTACTACTTTACCTCCATCGGGACCCGTGAGCCTATGTTTCCTGCTCTGGTGAAAGAACGTCATCTTGTCATGCGGCAATCCTAACATGTGAAGGACAGACGCATGAAGGTCATGGAAATGCATTCTCCCTTCTACGGCTTTAGCTCCGGTTGAATTGGTCTTTCCATGGACATAACCACCCTTAACTGCGCCGCCTGCCAACCAAAATGTAAAACCAGTAGCATTGTGACCGGTTTCATCTTTCTTGTCTGAAGGTTTTAACCCCGGCCGACCAAATTCTCCTCCCCATATCAATAGGGTATCCTCAAGCAACCCTCTCTGCTCAAGATCCCCAAGAAGGGCAGCTATTGGAGCGTCGGTGCTCTCGCAGTTAGCTCTCAAATCACGTCTGTGGTCCTTGTGCTGATCCCAACCATTATGAGACACCTGAATATATCGAACCCCTGCCTCAGCAAATCGGCGGGCGAGCAGACACTGACGCCCAAAGTCTGAAGGCCGACACGTACCTAACTTAATATTCTTACCTACTCGATATCGTTCCAAAGTATCAACTGATTCCGTGCTCAAATCCATTAAACCTGGCGCAATCATTTGCATCCTAAAACCTAACTCCATAGATTCTATGGCCCCTTCCAAGGCGTCATCATTGTTTCTAAAAGACAAATGATCCCGATTCATTGATTGTAAAACATCAAGCTGAAGACGCTTAACTTCTTTGGGTAAATGATTACTCAAAACGTTCGGAATTGTCGCTTCAGACATACTTTCACCATTAACTCCTATAGGTGTTCCAGAATATCGCGAAGGCAGAAACGAACTGGAGTGAACGAATGACTCATGAGCATTTAAACTTATGAATCCGGGAAGATTATCGTTTTCTGTTCCCAATCCGTAGTTAACCCAGGATCCAATACTGGGGCGAGAACGGAGCCGTTCTCCGGTTTGCATTTGTCGAAAGGATTGCGCGTGGTTTCCGGTATCTGCATACATCCCATTTAAAACACATAATTTATCTGCATGCTTTGCCAGTTCTGGGAAAAGCTCTGAAACCCACAAACCGCTCTTCCCGTGTTGACTAAACTTGAAAGCGGAACCCGGATGCTCGGCCTTCGTTGTCTGAGGCTTATAATCAAAAGTATCCAAATGAGCAGGGCCACCCGGCATGCATAAAAAAATGACTCTCTTTGCACGGGCCTTAAAATTAGTTGGATTGGCCTTAGCTGCTATCAGAGCATTTGACAATCCGCTAAATGCAAGCGCCCCAAAACCACATGACCCTACGCTTAACATTCGTCGTCTGGAAATTTCTGCCATCCTATCTCTAATCTATATATCTGAACTCATTACTTGCCAAGAGAACTTGGCAAAAACTTGCACAAGACCTAACAAGCACATCATCACCATGAATCTTCGATCTTACCCGCTCAACAAGACCGATGGCAGTGACCGTCTCATCGTCCGAAGGCAAACGCCTCAACACTTTTAAGTAAATCTGTTTCACGTGATTCTTATCAAATACCTTTTCAACTCCCATTACATTGTTAGCAATGATCTTTGATTGTTCCACCACAAGTGGTGAATTTAAGTAAAATAAGGCCTGAGTTGGAATATCTGTTTTTTCTCTGAGTCCTTTAACCGAAAATCCATCAGGGAGATTAAATGCTACTAACTCAGGAGGAGGGGCATCTCTTAGCATACACAAATAAATGCTTCTGTGATTACTGACCTGATGAAGATACTTTGCTTCACCAGGAGGCCAGTTTAGAAGAATATCTAATTTATCAATTGCTGATCCATTAGTAGATCCAACGACCAAGTTTTCAGATGCCTGCAGTATACGATCCCGATTAGTCTCAGCATCAAGCCTGCGACGACTATGTCTACCAGCAAAAATATTATCAGGATCCATTAACAACAACCCTTCATCCTGAATGTGGCTATCAAGCTGATAAGTCCGGCTAAGAACTATAATCTTAATGAGTTTCTTTATCGACCAGTTCTCATTCATGAATCGACGCGCCAGATCATCAAGTAGAGCTGGATGAGACGGCCTAGATCCATAAATACCAAAATCGTCCGGAGTATTAACAATGCCTCTGCCAAACAAATGTTGCCAGACTCGGTTCACGAAAACCCGAGAGGTCAGAGGATGCTGCTCGCTGACTATCCACTCAGCTAGTTGCAAGCGACCACTAGAATCGGGACCAATGCTAAAAGAATCTGCTTTAGACCCAATTGAATTTGGGAAACCTCTCGAAACAACAGCTCCTAATTTTTTTGAATTCCCATTAATGTTAATTTTGCAATCCTCTATCTTCTTCTTATCCCGTGCACCCATTGCCCATCCTTTTTGAATGGCCCCCACTTTCTGTCCTGAAGCGGCATGCAACCTCTTAACTTCCTCAATGGCCAATGCTCTATCAAATATTGCAAACTCCGCAAGCTGTCCATTGAGAGGAGCAAAATTATCATTCCGTGAACCCACGAAAATTTCCCGACCAGGATTCTTTGCAATCTTGATTTCACTATCGATTTCAGGATCTTTTTCTCCGTTAAGATAAAGGCGCACCCGATCATTAGCTCTAACCATGACAATATGATTCCAACTGCCTTCTGCTATTTCATTGGATCCTGCAATGCTTTGATTTAATTCTTTTCCGTTCCAGATAAATAATTTTCCCGTAACAGATTTATCATGCTTCCCTCCAATCCCTATATTCTCTCCTGCCTGCTCATCATCTCCGTCCTTTGCATACGAAAAAAGGTATGCAGTGATGGGTTGTGAAGAATTTCCTGTATCATTCCTGAACCAAAATGATACAGAATAATTATCATACGGAACGGTGGCTTTAACCCTCATCCGACCCTTATTACATTTTGCATAATTCTCAACTGAAAGACTTATCCCCTTCTCCAAAGCGATTTCATTAGTGGCTTCTTTGAGAGTAGAGTAAACTACCGGATTAAACCCTTCAGTGGCTTCCTTTAATTCTGATGGAAATACTGGAACCGTAGATTTGCTGCTCTCATTGTCAGGCAACCTATCCAGCAATTCATGCAAAGGCGTCGAAGGAGCCGTTAGTGGCTCATTAGCAGCCTTTCCCCATAACGTTTCTGTACTCTTGAAAATTCCGGCCAACCCGTAGTAATCCTTAGATAATATTGGATCATGCTTATGGTCATGACAGCGGGCACAGGAAACACTCATTCCCAGCAATGCTGTGGTCACAACATTTATCTGGTCATCCACTACATCCATAGCAAAGTTTTCATTCATTGCCTTAGCTGGCTTAGCTCCAATGGCAAGAAAACCCGTAGCAACTAAGTTTCGGTTCCGCTCTTCCACATCATCTACAGACAATAAGTCTCCAGCGATCTGCTCCTTAATAAATCGATCATAGGGAACGTCACGGTTAAAAGAATCTATTACATAATCTCTAAATCTCCATGCATGAGGAAATGTCGCATTACGCCCCAATCCATCATTGCCATTCGATTCACCATAACGAGCAATATCTAACCAATGCCTCCCCCATCGCTCCCCAAAATGCTGCGATGACAGCAACTCATCCACCAAAGCCGAAACGGCTTCATCCGAGTCACGCTTATATTCTAAGGCAAAAGCATTTATCTCTTCCATTGAAGGCGCGAGGCCAATCAGATCATAGTACAGACGCCTTACCAGAGTCTGCGGCAAAGCGTCCTTAGCTGGTAGTAATTTTTTGGATTCTAATTTGTGCAGAATAAAATGGTCTATCCTATCACTCGGCCACTCCAAATCATTCACTTCGGGTAAGGATCGCTCACTGACTGGTTCCAATGACCACAACTGTTCTTTTGGTTTAGGATTTGCGATCTTTCCTGCCCGTGAATCAGGCGCACCCATTTCAACCCATTCAACGAAGTTCTGAATCACACCTTCGGGAAGCGGTCCCTTATCCTTCGGAGGCATCGCGAGATCATCATTTCCCCTAATAGCACGAATAAGGAGGCTGTCTTTAGGGTTTCCTTTGACTATGGCCGGACCAGACTCACCGCCTCTCAAAATATCGTCACGAAACTCAAGTGAAAGACTCCCTCCAAGTTCGTTGGACGCAGAGGAATGGCATTCGTAACAATATTTAACCAAGGCCGGACGGATCTTGCTCTCAAAAAAAATCACACCATCTCCAATCGCTAACTCATACGGAAATAAAATCAGAACTAAAAGCCCTGTCCATTTTATTATGATGCGCGTGAAATTCATGCACTAATTATTCCTCCAATCTGAAACTATCTCATTACTTAACTTATAACAAGAATATGTATAATTACCGACTAAAACAAAAGGACTCTTCCTAGAAATTTATTTTTTCTTTTTCGATCCTGCCATCGGCGCAGTTTCAAAGAACTTCCCATCCTCAATCAGACGCGGGTCATTTGTTAATGACAGTTCCTCCATCAATTGATAGCGCAACTTATCCACCTCTTTTTTATATTTTAAATCAGCAGCGACATTTCTCATCTGATGAGGGTCCTTCCTGAGATCATATAATTCCTCACGGGGTCTCTTTCCGTAGGCATGATCGAAGAAGAATTTAATCTTTGGATCTTTACGATTACTTACGATCCACGCCTTTGTGGGGCCAGCATCTTCATCAGGTATCGTTATGAATGTATTGTTTGTTAATTGATTCACATCGACTTCCTTTGCTCCATCCAAACCATAATGGTCTCCCAGTGGATATCTCTCCGGTTTAAAGTTAATGACAAAAAGAAAGTCTTTTGTTCTCAGCGCCCGCTGAGGGTATGGCAACTCTCCAGCACGTGCCCTGGCAACGTGCCTCTCCCTTCCGGTCAAGACATGATCTCTGGATCCATCAACGAGCCCTTGCTTTTTGGATTTCAAAGTAGGCCAGATTGACTTACTAGTCATGACCTTGGGCCTTTCAACTCCACCAGCTTCAAGAAAAGTAGCGGCCAAGTCAGGCAAACTCACAAAATCATCGACGACGCGACCACCTCTCACACCTGGACCGGAAACTGAAAGAGAAACCCTAGTACCAAAATCATACAAATTACACTTTCCATGAGGAAATCCAGCTGGACCATGATCGCCCGAAATAACAATTAATGTATTATCGAATTCACCTGCCCCTTTCAGTTCGGAAACAAGCACTCCCAGAGCCATATCAAAGGCACACACTTCTCCCAAATAATCTGCAAAGTCCTGGCGAATTTCAGGAACATCAGGAAGGAAAGGAGGCAACTTTCCCTTTAATGAATCAGGATCAATACTCCACAACCTTTTGCCAGAGCCTTTGATCCATTTCCTGTGAACATTTGTTGGTCCAAACCAATAAGCAAATGGCTGCCCTTTTTCTTTTTCCCCCAACATATCACGAAAGTTAGAGCGGACCTGATCCTTTAAGACATCTTTAGCTTCAATTAAGCTCTTACCATTTGATATTAATTTCGTAGCGGTCTGAGAAAAACCATTAAAGCTCGATCCATTCTTGTGAAAAGAATTCTGACCCCCGCCATAAGGTGCATCACGAGGCGTTCCCGGTGACCAGACCTTCCATGAAAAACCAATGTGATATCCGCTCTTTTCTAAAAGTAGAGGCCATGAAGGTATGGAAGGATCCCAGACTGCATCCTGCAATATGGCTCCTCTCCCTGTCCTCCAGAAGTGCTGCCCTGAAAGAATTGAACTTCGGCAAGGAGTGCATGAAGGAGCATTAACAAAGGCATTATTAAATAATACACCTGCCTTTGAAAGGGCATCAAAATTTGGTGTGTTAATAGCATCATTTTCAGTTCCTTTACCATCAGTCTTCGCATAAGCGGAAGCGTGTCTGCCCCAGTCATCTGCAAAAGCAAACAAAATATTAGGACGCTCCGAACCAAAGGATGAAGACAAGAAGATCCTCATCACTATTAACCAACCAATAAATATTATCTTATTCATGAGGGACTTGATGTTCATTTTGTTTTAAAATTCGGTCTAGCATATTAGCATGATTCATAATCACTTCCTTATGATCAGTATTCGCAGCAAGATTGACCCATTCTTTTGGATCTTTCAGATGATCATAAAGTTCTTCAGACCCATCTGCATATCTGATGTATCGAAATCTCTCACTGCGCACCGAATGGTTACCCTCTTTAAAAGTAGTAATCGCTGGAAAAGTCCATTCTGAATCTGGATCATCAAGTAAGGGCTTAACACTAATTCCTTCTAGCCCCTGCAACTTAGGCAATCCACAAAGCTCATTAAGTGTAGGAAAAAGACTAAGCAATTCAACAGAGCGAGAACAACGACCACCTTTGATTCCATCAGGCACAGAAATAATCAGTGGAACCTTCGTTGATCGCTCCCACAATGATCGCTTGGCCCAACTTTGCTTTTCACCAAGATGGAAGCCATGATCAGAGAACAAGACTATGATTGTATTCTTCGAATAGGGGCTCGCATCAAGAGCATCCAATAATCGTCCAACCTGATGGTCCGTATAGGTAACGCAAGAATGGTAAGCTTGTATCGCTTCGATCCACTTCCCAGACTCAACGAACCACTCATGCTTAGGAGGCGTGGGATTGGCAATTAACTGAATAGCTGCATTTGGCAGGTCATCTCGATCCTTATGATTTACTGCAGGCAATTTAAATTCAGAGATCGGTCTAGAATTAAAATATTTAGCTGGCGCAAAAAGGGGAACGTGAGGTCTGTAGAAGCCGACCGCCAAGAAAAAAGGCTTGGTGAATTCTTTTTTTAGCTGATCAATGACCCAGCTTGCGTCCTTGTAATCACTATGTTTTTCCTCACTATAATTCTGAGGCCCAAAGTCCCAAAGTTTAGTTGGACTTGGAACGTTCTTTTGAACCTTCTTATCAAGGCCTGACATTTGTCCAGGCCTTGGTCCATATCGCTTGAATGACAACTCATCAACTTTGGACCCATGAAATATTTTTCCTGTCGCGAGGGTCTCATAACCAAATTTTCCAAAGTACTGAGTTAGCGTGATAGATTTCTTATTTTTAGGCACATTACGAAACCATGGTCTATTAAGGTATATGCCCGTAGTCGAAGGCCTCAGACCCAGCATCAAACTCGTCCTAGAAGGATTACAGATTGGAGCCTGGCAGTGGGCATTCGTGAACAGAACCCCCCTTGAGGCTAACCGGTCAATGTTTGGGGTCCTTGCTTGAGAATTAGTTTTGAGGCACCCTACCCAGTCATTAAGATCATCAATGGCAATGAACAAAACATTATGTCTACCATTATCAGGTTTCGAATAAACTTGATGCAAACAAAAGCAAAAAAAGAAAAGCGGTGTTAGCAGAAGACCTGTCAATTTAAACCTCATCCTCACAAGCAAAACCCTTAACCTCACTCTCATGATTTAAGGTCAAGACATATAAGTTTCCTTGAATCTCTTATAAGCAATTTCCCATTCGAATATGCAGGATGGCACCAGTTCTTGCCGCAGACTTGCACTCGACCAGTTTCTTTATAGGAGCCAGGATCAGCTTCAAATAAAATAAGTTCTCCCATGTCATTTAACATCATTACTTGATCCTTTAGCCCAACGAACGCCGCAAAAGCCTGCCCCGCACTGGTCTTCACGTTTCCATCCTTGGACCAGGCTAATTTCCCAGTCTTTGCATCTATGCACAGGACTTGTTTTTTTGCCAATAAATACAGATTATCACCCATGCATATCGGACTAGCAAAATTTGGAGCCATTTCCTTACCTAATTTCCAAGACTCCTCAGCGATTAATTCCTTCCCCTTTGCAGTAACCTTCACGGCAATTAATCCAACCTCATGAGAACCTACAATGACCATATCATTGTAAATTGTGGGAGCCACAACGTGCCTCCCATAACTAGTTGAAAGTGGCACTCTCCATAAAAGTTTTCCATCGGCTCTGTCAACACCAACTAAGCCCTTTACGGTAAAACAGACGACTTGTTTAATCCCAGCTAAAGTAGTCACAATTGGAGGCGAGAAGGCCGCCTGATCATCTTGTGATTTCCATATTACTTTTCCATTATTCTTATTCAAACAGACGATACCAGCACCCTTTCCTCCAGCCAAAGCAATGACGTGATCTCCGTCTATGAAGGGACTCGCTGTGTACCCGTGCCGAGATGCTCCAAGAGCATTACCTTTTTCTCCAATATATAGCGAACCAAAATCCTTTGTGTAATTTTTACTCCATTGAAGATCTCCACTCAAGAGATCAAGACAATGCAACTCCCCTTTACATGACTGAAGCAGAACTATTTCACCATCACTTACTGGAGCACACCGAGGCCCCGTTCCAAACCCGTCTTTATGAGGAGAATCAAGGACATCTTTCCATAACGGTTTGGCATCGCCCAATTTTATAGCAGTGTAGGTCTCTTTACCCCTTTGCAGGTCACCATAAATAACTATATCTTTAACTATAATTGGAGCAGCATACCCATCAGCCACTGCTTCTTTCCAAAGAATCTCCGGCTCATCTTTCAAATGCAAAGAATCAATTGAACCTGGAGACATGATACCATTCTGTTGAGGCCCTCGCTGATGAGGCCAGTCAGCAGAAAAAGAATCAACTGAAACACTCAAAAAAAATATCGCAATTAATGAGAGTCTCGACGTTTGATTCATATCTTTAGATTTATTATCTAATAAAGTTTCCTGATATCTAGATATATTAATTAATCTGTTTTAAACGGATGCGTCGATATTCCATTTGCCCCATGTCCCCCTCAAACCCAATCGGCCCACTTAACGGAACCTTAAAATTATCATCCAACACCTCTCCGTTGCAGGTACAACGAGCAATTCCATCTCTGACCGTCACGACAATTTCATTCCATTCCTGAGGCTTATACTTTTTCAAATCCTTCCAAGGTCCAGCCAAAAGGTAATCTCGACATTGAAGCTGAGGCCTGCGTATGAAAATGCCACTGTCCGCATTAGGGGTAGCGCGAAATTCGACTTTGAAAATAAAATCACCTGAAAAGTTTTTAGTTGTCCATATTTGTTGGAATCTTCTTCCTTCGGGAGGAGTCGTAACCACTAACCTGTCATTAATAGCAATATAGCGTCCGTCTTGAGTCGATTTCTTACCATCGAAAACATCCGTAGGCTTTAATGTTTTACGATCACGGAATTCCCAACCTGACAAATCTTTCCCATTAAACAAACTCTCAAATCCTGGCTCCATTTTAAATGAATCAGGATCTGTTTCAATAAACTCATGAGTAGCTAGTACCGGGCGCAAGGCCGAGGCCCACTTCGCATAGCCTGCCTTATTGGGATGTAGAAGATCAGGAAATTCTATTTTCTTAGCATCCCCTTTACCGTCAGCAAAGAGTAACCATGTATCCAAAACGGTTATCTGTGAATCTCCTTTCACAGCATTAAAATAAAGCTCATTAATCTTCTTTATTTTCTCTGCAGGGCGTTTTTTAGACGCCGAACTGGGAAATACATTACATAGGACAATTGGCATTTTTGAATTGTGCTCTTTTAGGTTCTTAATAATTAGCTTGAGATTACCAGCAATAACTTCTGGAGCCGCCCCTTCTTCCAAATCATTAGTTCCTATGAGTATAACGATACCGCTTGGATTAATAGCCATGACGTCTTCCTTTAATCGAATAAGAACTCCACGCGTTGTATCTCCACTAATGCCTCGATTGGCCACCTTCACTCCTGGAAAACTATTACCCATCGCATCTCCCCACCCTTGAGTAATTGAGTCACCTAAAAAGACCAAAGCTCCTTGATCATCTTTTACCTTTTTAGCCCATCCCGATCGTTTCTTCTCCCAAAGATTTTTGAACCATTCATAACGGCGCACCGGACCATCCCCGGGAAGTCCTTCATCAGTATCAGGTATGGAAAATTTTGAAGCCGCTCCAATCTCAAAACAGAAACAAAGAGAAGCCAAGAGAAAAACAAATCTAGTATTCATAGGATCACTCTATCGTGAGCAATCAGAGCCGCTCAATCAAGAAAAGATCTCGTTCATTGTATAAGGAATACTAAGTAATAATCATTGCTCACGAACAGAAGCTTTAAGCGTTTCATGGAGCCGCTCAAGTAGCCGTAGGCTCTCCTGATGAATTTTAGGCGAAGCGTTTGGATCTCCAATATACACCTCGCCGTAGGGAGGCTCTCTGTATGAGTATGTGTATGGAGGTTCACGGTCCCATTGTGAAATCGGAATAATGTATCCTATTTCATCCATCCCAAGATTAAAATTCATATTAATAGCTCCTTTCATCACGCTCCTTAATGGAGGAACCTCAACTGGTTCAGTTCGAATATCTGCACCTTCCGGACTTTCAATTCCTCCATCAACAATTTCAGGAAAGACTTCGCCTGGACTTGTTATAATTTCCAAATCCCCAATTCGAATCGCATTAATTTCAGATTTTACCTCAGTATTAAATGGTAAACCATACATACCTGGATGGACCATTCCCAATGCAACCGCAACCTTTAGAGGCCAACCAATCGGAATGAAAATTGTCTTGGCTGAAAAAGCAATCCCCTGATGAGACATGTCATCAACTCCGTCTTGCTTAGCTTTATTAAGCGCACCCGCGGCTATTATTGCAAGATTCTCACCCTGTGCCTGAGATTTAGATTTGGGTCCGTTCGACTCACCGAACCTATCCTCTATATTGATATTAAGTTGCGTCATTAAACCTCCAACAGGACCAGTGAAATAAACGGCCTTGCCCCCAAAACCTTTGAACCCACCTTTCCCATCAATCCCATTCTCCATCGCCTCTCTGTAGTAATGCACAAAGTCTGAACTGATGAGAGGAAAATCTGCCCCGAACCCTTCAGGATGCATTCCCCAGGAAGAGAGAGTCGCTATAGTTTTTCCAGTCTTCAGGTTTCTAAACCAAGCCACTGGTAATTTTTTATCTACAACGACTGGAGGCCTAGCGTCATGAGTAAAATTCTCCATTGGCACCTTAGCCTCAGCAAGAACAGTCTTAGCAGGAACAAGTTGACTCACTGAGTCTAAAACAGATTCAAATATCTGATCCTGAACATAACGAACATACGCATCGTCAAACTTTCTCCCTATGAACTCTTTGTAACTCCATAACCCAATCGTGTCCGGCGCATTATGAGTATGAGTTGCCGCAAAACTGACATGCGTAACATGAGGCGCTTCCTCGCTGAGCCTGGCCCTAATATCAAGATACCGCTCATGGGTTATCCCTATACTATCTATACTAACTAAAACGATAATTGCCCCATTATTCTTAAATGCAATTGCCCTTGACCATAAGGGATCATGAATGCCCTGCGCTGCCCGTTTATTTCCAAAACCAGCAAGCCAAATAAGGTCAAATGTTCCATTCCCATTCTTGTCATCATATTGATCCGTTTCCGGATCAAACTTTCCATCAGCATTTACATCAATCCACGAATCATAGAGCTCAGTCTTTGGCGTAATATCACGTACCCCTACCCCAACTTGCAATTGATTGACTTGGGTCCATTTCTCGGGTTTTGGATAAGTGACATCTATAGAAGATCCCCTATGAGGTCCTCTAGTGGTAAAAAATAATACAACAAATAAAAGGAACAAAAGAACGACAACCAACTGCAATCCCCTCTTGATGTATCGTAACAACTTCATTCTAATTTCCCCCTAATCCAAATCACTTATATGCGTCTACCCAGATAGGAATATATCAGATTAGGTTCAAAAGTTTGTGTATAAAAAATTGCCACACTTGAAATACAAGCATGGCAACAATTAATATTTAAATTTAATTCAAAAGAATTATTCCTTCACCCTTGTCATTTGGAAAGTGTAGTCAGCCGAATCTCCGACGTTACCGGAATCATCCGCGGAAAATATATGAACTTCGATTGTCTTTTCATCGACTTTACGAAATGCTACTGCTGCTGTCTTCGTTTCATCTGTATCATTAATGCTCGTATACTTAAGCATTGGCATATCTCCTCTCGGACCCCACTTGCCGCTGATCTTGCTTCCTCTGGAATTAAATCCTGACTGCTCAACGTCACCAGTCTTCGGGTTAATACCTATAACACTAAATCCCTCGACTCCGGGCATTTTTAAATGAGATGCGATGATATGATCCTTTACTGCCCATGTATATGATATCTCCAACTTGTTACCATCTCTTTCAACACTCCAAGAACCCATAATCCAACTGATCCCATCTTCATTCATCTTTTCGCCAAGAGATGCTTGAGAATCAAAAACTAATAATGAGCTAGCAAAGATTATAAGTGTAATTATTTTTTTCATTTTATTATAAATTCCTGAGGTTAATTGTCTGACATTCATCAAAAATAGAACACCAAAAACACAAGATCCCATCATACGCTTCTAAAAATCACTTTAAAAGCATTTATTAATTCCCTTCAACCCTCTATGTTGTAATCACTAATGAAAATCAACATTCACTCATATCCGAGCTTACCCTGCTTTTTAACATTTATTTTCAGCCTCGTACTAATCACTATTTCGAGCAGTGAAGACTCAAAGAAAAAGTCTCCTGCATCAGAACTTGATGGCTTTCGTTTCGAATTTCCAGTACTTGGAAAGATGCCTGAAAAGCCTAAGAAAGGCGCAGACGGACTATCCGCTCTAGTCAAAGGTGATCCTAAGAAAACTGACAATTTTAAATCCATTAAAAAATTCGGAGGAGAGACCGGAAAACGTTACCAGGTAACACTTCGCTTCCGCGGAATAGCCGAACCTATGATGTATAAGGATGGAGAAAAGGACGGAGAATACTTCTACATTGGCGGAGCGCCTAACAATGGCACCTACAACATATATAAGATAGAAGTCTCATCACCCAAAGCTCACTATTATCTTAACCGACAAAACAAAGTAGGACACCGTATCTTCACTGTTGATTATAAGAAAACAATCGAGATCGATGCTGGGGCAACGGTAACATTGAGCGGAGACGGACAAAACGGCAGACTCATAACTAATTTCGACAAGCTAGTTGTTCCTGGAATTACACCTGCCCCCAAACCATTCAATGGACAATTCATTCAGATGAATGTAGTGACCGTTAAAGAAAAGTAACGAACGCTATATCGGCATTAACACTAAAACCATCAAACCCACTGTCCTTACTTACTGGGATTCCAGTAATCTGGGAGATCCTTCTTAGTCGCCAGTAATACACTCACGATTCGTTCTCGTTCCTTTTCTTTAATATTAGAAGCAATTCCATCCTCATCCTTCCCAAGCAAAGCGTCCCACAACTTTCTGTAAAAAGCTTTTTTCATAACAGGGTGCAGATATTCGAAAGAAGATGAATGAATCATATAACTTAAGCGATTCTTAAATAATCTCGATAGCAATTGAAAATCCCGCAATGAATCACCATTGCGATCAGTCTGAGAGCGACTTGCGAAATCACACTGAAAATCCTCCCCACCTTCAACTCCCCAATCTTCAAGATTAATCTCATTGCTGAACAGGAATATCTTCACCATATCCTTAGCTGAGTGATTAATATAACCAAGCACGGCATCACTAATCTCCCCTTCTAATCTCCCAACATGCTTTGCCATTGCCGCATCAAGGTTTAACCACCGCCTTGTGTTCAGATGCGCCTTAGTTATCGCGTTATGCGCCATGATCTGATGCTCCATCACCATCAGCGCAACGATATCACTTTTGTCAGTCAAATATCTAGAAACATCAAATACATCTTTTAAGCTCTGTAGCGGGGCTCCAAAATCCTTCAGAAGAACAGCATCCCGTGACTCCCCCTCCTCAAAATATGCATTCCCCATATGCCGAGCGCCTGCGTTCTCTCCAGTAACAAACCAGCCTCCCCATCGTTCGTTCAGTAGGCTAGAATGATCTGTCAGATGCGTGCCAGCGCTGAGTATTGGTTGCCCGAAGTAATTGGGATAAACCGAACGAACCAACATACCAGGGACACCGTCTGTCTTTGATCCACCATGACAATTCATGCACTGCGCATCTCGTTTTAATTTTATTTCAGAGCCCCCCGTAAAAGGAGTACTCATTCTATAAAATATCGGTCCTAACTGAGGATCAATCGCAATAATCTCGAGATCGCCTCCCTGCACCCAACCAATGTAGTAATTCTCTGAATAGTATATGGCGCGAGGAGTCTGTGGCCATATACGATTATTTTGAAAACTAGTTCGTGAAAATACCAGAACTTGTGAACTTACTGGAATATTTAATCGATCTAAAAAACTAAGGACAAATGATCTCTCATTCGTCGTATCCAAAAGTAATTTTCCATTGTTAACCTCATTAATAATCTTAACGACTGGATCATTGGGCCTGGTGTCTGAATAATTTATCGGCTCCTCTTCATAAATAAGATAATCAGCACATACGTGCAAACAACTGCTTCCGATTATAAACATAAAAGTTATCTGCAATTTAAAAAAAGTAGATAAATATTTCATACCACTGAAATTTGTTTTCATTTAATCTTAAAAATCTTTCTGAGTGCAGATTTTCTCTTTGCTACATCTGCAAGTGAATATTGATCCAAAACATTCAGAAGCGCTGCCCTAGCCTCAATGAAAATTACTTTCAGATGACATGCTGTGCTAATACAGCATTTACCTCCATCGCTTCTTAAGCATTCAACATAACTCATATCTTCAGTTTTTCGTACTATTTCACCGATTCCTATTTGCGAAGCTGGGCGAGCAAGTGAGAAACCTCCTCCACGCCCCCGAACCGTTTTAAGATATCCATTCAATGCAAGATTGTGAGTAACCTTTGTAATATGATTATAGGATAGCCCGTATTCCTCTGCCACTTGGCGAGAAGTGATAAGTTCACCGGGCTCATTCACTGCTGCACGAATCAATACTCTTAGCGAATAATCAGTAAATTGGCTAATCTCCATAACCTGTATTGTTGATACATGTTATCGAAATTCAATATCTTTATTTTAATTGATTGCCTTTTGCATAGACGATTATAAAAAATCGTGACAGTAGGAACGATACTTTGCACACAGGGCTGCCGTATGAGATCCTTGATCCCGCATAGAACAATTTATTTGTCTGACTTTTTGCGATTTAAAACATCATCTTTAGTCGTTGCCACAATAGCGATGATTTGTTTTATATATTCATCTTTAACCTTGAGCTCCTGAAGAGTTATCTGAAGATGTTCGGCTATAGCATTAAAATCGGATTCTTTTATATCAAGATCTTCATGCGCCTTTCGCATATCTTTATGAGTGTAAGGAACAGGACTTCCCAGAGCCGCTGAAACAAATACTTTTTGCTTCTTATGTTGAGCTTTCATATTAATGTCCTCAAAAAAATGATTCACCCTCTTGTCGGCAAGAACCCTCACATAAAACTTATCAATGGTTGCATTTACTGCAGCTTTGCCCCCAATCTTATGATAAAGGCTATTGGCCCTGTCTTCCGTAAACTTTTTGCAACAAACCTCACTGCAAAAAGCATAAGTAACATCTTCGTATTTTGTATTACACTTAGGGTTAGCCGCCTTACCAGTAATTGGACATTTTTTGTTTATTTTTTTTCCGCCTGCTTTTTTATCCTCGGATAAGGCGTTAATATTGAGAAGTGTGAGACACACCAAGCTCGTAATCGTTTTAGTTGAGATTCGTATTCTCTTCATAGGTTTTGTTTTAATTTGTATAATATTAAATTATTAAACATACATATAGTATGCATATTATAAAAATGTACATATTTATTTGTGATTCAATCTTCCCTGCAGAAAGGATTGCATAAAATCCAGAACCAAGATCTAACGTTGATCATTTATTCAGAATCATCCGTATAAAAAGTATTCACCGGACAAAAAAATCAGATGAAGGTAGTAACCGTTAAAGAAAAAAATAGACTCGTTAACTCCTCTCAACCCAGAACGGCACTCATAAGAATCTCTGCACATCGCTCAAGGCGATTAATCTCCTCTTCCGAATATTCGTGCTCTCCCGCTTTGCCAACTCCGAGAGTAGCAATGACTTCTCCACTCTCATCGACAAGAGGAACGACGACTGCACCCTCAACTTTTGTATCTTTGGCAGCCGGTCGCGCAACTCCACTGTCGTCAGTCTGCAAATTGCACATCGTCACAGGCTTTTTTCTCTCCGCGCAAATCCCAGCCATTCCCTTTCCGATTGGAATCTTAGATGCTATCTCTGCAATTTTTTCAGGCAGCCCAATCTGGCCCACAAGATAAAGAAAAGAATCTCCCATATCTGCTCGATGAAATGTACAATTCTTGGCATTAAAAGCCTCAAAGATTACATTTAAGGATTTATTAATCCTGTGCTCTAAGGGAGAATCTTCGCCCATCACTTCCTCAAGAATAATAGAAAGATTAGTTGGCACTTTCATAAATGTAATAATGACTAAGATGAGACAAAACTTTTAATTTCTTTATTAGCCTGATTAAGGTCTGGCTTACCGTCTTTAATAGAGTAGTGAATACGATGCGTCGTGGTTGCCCCATTAGCATGCACGCTCACGAGGCGAATTTGATGATTCCCTTCCTTAAGATCATTTATCTTAATCCAGAATTCATTGTTAGGGCTAAGGACAGAAGTCCAAGTAGTTGCATCATAATCGTTATTAACCTGATATTTTTTTTGCCCCTTATTTTCTCCATCATTGTAAGCAATCATTGCTATAGCAGGAATACTAGGTCTAACTTTACCTCTTAAGTGAAGAACTCCATCAATATATTTAAGGCTTAAATCATCAATCGAAAGGCTCGAAGTTAAAGATGATTCTTTAGATGTACCACTAAAAACAGGATGCACTAGTAACCGAATCGCGTGAGCATTTGTAAGAAAAGATCCCTTTCCTTCATCTCTCCATTCCTGACGGTAAGTATAATTCCCTGCACCCATTAAAGCCGTGCCCTTAGCAGACTCGGACTTGGTCGCTAAATTATGAGGCAAGGATAGGCCGTGCCCGAGTTCATGTATGGTTCCCCCTATGTAAGTCGTGTTGAATCTTGCCAAAGTAAATGACTCGTAACCCCTATGCTCTTTAACCTGAATTTTTGTGTTTGTTTTATCTACTTTCAACCCATCAATGTTAAGCCAATCAGAATCAGCGACAAAACAGATACCTTTGTTCTGGCTAGCTCCCATTCCATAATAAGGGGAATATATTTTTACTTTCTTTCCATCAGTTCTTGATAGCCCACAGATTATTAGAAGCGTTTCCGATTTAGCATTTATTCCTTTCTTGGCCAATGCTTTAGAAACTTCATTATAGATTCTACCCCCCGATTTATACGAATAAGCTCCATCATCATTAGCGGTTCCTTGTATCTCATGAAGCTTTAACTTGCCGTTTTCCTTCTCTAATGAAAGCCTACTTTTCTCATAACCAAGCTTTGCCATCTCAACAGAAAAGAACTCTTGAATATCATTCATTATCCTATCCCACCTCTGATGATGATTTCTAAGAGGCTCTCTGTCTTTTGGATGAAAATATACCACTCTTAGCTTTTTACCTTCATCTACCGGATCCTGACTTTGCCATTTTCTAATTTCGCCTGCTATATACTTAGCTTGATCAGATTGTGAATTAACCTGAGACCAATCAAATAAACCGCTAGCGACCTCCCTTGCCTCTCTGGCAAATTGCGTAAGAGTGAGGAGGAGAAATGGCAACAATATTGGTATAAGTCTTTTCATAAGAGGTTAAAGATTCGATTGCTCTATTAGCTAACTTTGTAATGAAGTAATGTTTTATAATTAATAAACTCACTTATCCCGAAGCGACATACCTAACTCTTCAGCGCGACCATCTGGCAATTCCATAATCTGAATCTTTCTAAAATGAATTTCAGCGCCTTCTGACTCTAAGCACAAGTACCCTTTTCTCAGATCCGCTTCTCGAATCCCATTAACAAACTTCCCATTAATTGACAACTTAACAGTGCCGTCAACTGCAACGACAACGTATCGATTCCATTCACCTTTTCCTTTGCATCTCATTTCATAGGACATGCTCCGACTCCCACGAGGATTTTCAGGAACTGCCCTCATCCCACCGGCTCCGAAAAGCTCACCACTGACATAACCGAGGTGATTTGGCTCACCATTCCTTTTCTTATGGATATACGGCCACTGGAGCTCAAGCATTTGAACTTCCATACCCTTAGGTAGCCGCCCCTTAGGTTTAGCATCACTCCACAAAAAGACTCCAGAATTTCCACCAGCTTCCATATGACGCCACTCAATAACCAATATGAAGTTCTCGTATTGCTTTTTGGATCGCATAACACCTATCGGCTGCCCCGAACAAATCATCATGCCATCTTTAACTGACCAAGTATCAGGAGAAGTATTAACATCAACCCAGTTCGTCAGATCTTTACCATTGAATAAATTTACAAAGCCCAGCGCCTTCTCTGAATTTTCATCATCATTTCCTGAACTACTTATGACGAGAAATATATTTAGTGCCGAGCAAATTAGTAGAAACTTTTTCATGCGTTCAGATTAATCCATACACCCCATCTCAAGGAAGGAGAAAAGGGAAATCCTTTAAGATTATTCCACTTACAAAAAAAGCTTCAGACAGAATAGAATAAACGACCTCCAAAACTTCTATGCCACCCAGTCAACCTACTAACGGTCTAATTTAGCCGCTCTCATGCCAACCCTTAGCCTCTGCCCTATGTTACTTATCCTATATCCAATTTATTCTTCCTCTAATTTCTTTAGAATATGAGGAGCATAGACATTCCCTTGCTCAGCGGACTTTCGCAACCACTTGATAGCTTCATCCAAATCCTTCTCAACTCCAGAACCTTTCTGATAACTCTGACCTAAAAAAAGCTGCGCAGAAGCGTCACCCGCTAATGCCTTTTCTTTTAGTTCCTTTATTTCTGCAGACATCTCCCCGTCAACTTTCGGCTCTTCTTTGGCAACCGGCTCATTACTCTCCGGGTCATTCAATTCACCACTAGGCAATACTGAATCCACATCAAGAAGAGGAACCTGCTCTGGGATCTTAATTGTGCTGACCTGGTTTTCTTTATCGGAATTTGGTTCAATTGACTCATTTCCGTTTTCCTTACCGCAACTCACAAAGAAAATAACCGCAAACAAAGTACTAATTATAATGCGCATTGCATAACCTCCTTTCAAAAATCAACTACGCAAGTCAACTTTGTAGTTTATTGCTGTCATTTCTTTCTCTTTAGATCAGGAACCTGATTCTTCTCATTTTTTGGTAACCATTTTCTGTAACCATCGATGACACCTGAGTGTTCAGGTTTCTGGACAATGTTATCCCACTCGTTAGGATCCCTCTCATGATCATAAAGTTCCTCAGTCCCGTCAGAGTACCTAATGTAACGCCACCGCTTCGTCCTAAGTGCGTGATTCCCCTTCTTGTATGTCATAAGAGCAGGCCTCTTCCAATTCACTTTATTCTCCTTCAACAGAGGAATAATACTCACCCCATCACATGATTTATCTTTTGGTAAACCACAAACCTCCAAGAGCGTAGGATAAAGAACAGTCAGGTCGATCGGCACTTTACAAACGCTTCTCTCCTTTGTCATTCCAGGGACAACAAAAATGAAAGGAACATGGGTGCTTTTTTCCCATAGCATGAATTTTTCAATGTGGTCTTTTTCTCCTAGGTGAAACCCATGATCAGACCACAGAACAATAACGGTATTATCTTTAGGTAAACTGCGCTCGACCTCATCAAGTAATTTACCAACCTGAGCATCAGCAAAAGCACAACATGCAGCATAAGATTTGATAAAATCACTATAAGAACCTGGAATCCTAGACTCTAGATTTTGCATGCCTTTCCAAAACCATTTCGTACTTCGATTGAGTTCTAATGCGCCCTTAGGCAAATCTTGCAAATCATTTATTTTGCGCTTGGGAACAGGAACCTTTCCAACCATCGAGTGATATTTTTGAGGCGCAAAAAAAGGTGAATGGGGCCGATAAATTCCACAAGCCAAGAATAGTGGCTTATCCCCCTTCGAATTATTAATCGAATCGATACAATATTCTATAGTTTTAAAATCTATACTGTCCTCTTCTTTCTTTGGATAAACCCCCCAATCTGTGCGTATGGATCCATACTCTGGCGCTTCATTCAACTTCTTTGCTGGATGAGGCTGAGAAATCATTGGCTGAAAGGAATGGAATGATGGCCCATCATGGAAAGCACCATTAATTTTGTGGTGGAAAATCTTTCCGGCACCTTTCACTGAATATCCAGAATCTTTAAACTTTTGGAAAATGGTCTTACGGTCCGGCAAAGCACCTCGCCAATCACTGTTGTTTCCATATACGCCAGTTGTCGAAGGGCGGAGCCCCGTAAGGATTGAAACCCTTGATGGGTTACAAGCTGGCGAAGGACAATACGCTTTAGTAAAAAGCATCCCTTTGTCTGCTAACCTCTTCAAGTTAGGAGTCTTAATAGGAGAGTCTGGATCAAGTAAAGAAATCCAGTCATTCATATCATCAATCGCAATAAAAATGACGTTAGGTCGATCAAGAGCATCAGTTAAATTAACTGCACCCAGAAAAAGAAATAAATAAAATGAAACATGCTTCACCATAAAACTGTTAGATCTTGATATAAGAAGACATTAATTTATAACAGAGAAAAGCCTCTTACATTTAACCGTTAATAAGATACAACCCTAAATGAAACTCATAGCAACGATAATATCATCCATCATATTTCTTAGCAGTCTGACAATGGTTCAAGCTGATAAAAAGAAACAAAAAAATATAGAAGCTGTAGCCAAGGAAATTAAAGCTGCAGTTAAGGCAGGTAAGATCACAGAAAAACAAGCCAAAGAAAAATTCGCAGCCCTCAAAAAACAAGGGGACGCAAAAAAAGAGCCTAGCTTGGCAGCCTGGATAAGAAAAATTCAAGACTTAGTAAAAGCAGGCAAACTAACTAAAGAAGAAGGAGCGAAAAAAATAGCTGCGCTCAGGAAAAAGGAAGAGGCTGCAAAAAAGTCTAAAAAGCCCTCCGCCAAGAAACCCACTCTCAAAAAGAGAAAATCAAAGAAATCTGCTTCTAAGAAAATCCAGATCAGGAAAGCACAAGAAGAAGCCAAGAAAAGAGCTGCCGCTAAAAAGCCTGCCGCTAAAAAGTCTGCCGCTAAAAAGCCTGCCGCTAAAAAGCCTGCCACAAAGAAAAAATAATTTCCCTATAGAATCCTCGACGAAGCACAATAAATCTAACTAGATTTTATACTTTATAAAAAAGGCACTGAGGATTCAGTGCCTTTTTTTGTTTCATTCTTTTGATAATTACAATAGCAAGGGAGCGACACGCCACCTAATGCCCGCACATATCAAACCAACCTTCATTTTAATAGCTTTGATCTTCACTTCGGCAGTAACCGCCCTCGAGAATAAGCAACCAATTAAAATCGGCCAAAAAAAACAACTCTTCGTCGACCATTACATCATTGAAAATCTGGAAAACGTTAGTCTCGAGGTGGGGCAAGCAAAAAAACATGGAGTGGTAATGGAACCTTCCTTACCAACTGATTTTCAAACTGGTCAGGTGCATGACGGTCCGGACGGAGGCGCTGGGTATGAGTTCGGGGAATCCTGCTTCTGTTGGTTTTTTTCTCCTCACTGGGACGAACAAAAAAAGAAGTTTCGACTCTGGTACATGTCCAGTAAAAGGCCAGGGAGTGGCGTTGCTTATGCAGAATCAAAGGATGGAATTCATTGGGAAAAACCACTCATTGCAAAAGATGGGAAAAGCAATCTTATCAACTGGGCCAAACCTTTGCCTATTCTCAGACAAAATAAAAAAAGAGACTTAATGGAACTTGGATTGGATGGAAGCACTGTGACCATTGATCAGAGCTTACCTTTTGGACATAAAGAAAAATACAAAATCGCATTTTATCCAAACATGGGAGGAAAGGATGCAGCGACACGTCTCGGATATTCCAAGGATGGGATTAACTGGGAATTTTACAATGATGGATATCCGGTCACTGGCCGCGCTGCAGACACAAATAATCAGATACACTGGAATCCAAATACAAAAAAATACCTCCTGCACTGCAGACAAGATTTTGCAGCCGGTGGTGGTGTCGGAGAATTACGTGGAGTCCGCATCATGGAACATGCAAAAGAAAATGACCTCATAAATCATCCTACTGCCTGGAAAACCTTACGAACATTTACTCTTGAAGATCCGGATAAGAGCACAATTGCAGGAACTAATATCCCCGTCTATCAAATCCACACCTTTCCAATGTGGTATTACGAGGGAATCTGGTTTGCTCTTACTGACGTATTAGCAGCAACGAACCGCCCTGTTCCAGAAGGGAAACAGGATTTCTTCACTCGTCACGAGCAGGGCGTTTGGGAATTTTATATGGCACCTTCCAGAGACGCAATTCACTATGATTTTTCACTGGCAACTTATCCAAGAAAACCATTAATACCGCGAGGCAAGGACGGGAGCTTTGATAAGGACTGCGCCCGCCCGCCATCTAACATCATTACTCATAATGATGAACATTGGGTTTACTATCTCGCCACTAATGAAAGGTGGGGCGCACGCAAGTGGGACGCACGATTGGCTCTGGCTAAGGTCCGACTAGACGGATTCTTTTACCTTCATTCCAAATCCGAAGAAGGGAAAGCCACAACTCGTCCTTTTGTTCTTGAAGGTGACAATCTTGAAATTAATGTCAATGCTTTGAACGGTCTCCTTAAAGTCGAAATACTCGATGGAAAAGGAAATGGCATTCCGCAATTTTCAGGGGAATCAGCGAAGATTTATCGTGGCCATAACAGTCTAAGATTAAAACCAGTATGGAGTGGCCAATCAGATTTAAGCTCCTTGAAAGGCAAGGCCATCCGCATCCGATTCACTCTTCAGAACACCAAACTCTATTCATTTAAAGCCTTGTAATTGATCAAGGGCATGTCTCGTTTTAGCGCTTACTATCTAGTGAAACCCCTCCATCAAGAAGCACCTTAAAAGTTTTACTTTATAATTATATCTCCATCATCATTAAGAATAATGAACATATCCACTGAAAGGTTTGGTGTGAAGTACCCAAATTCACTCTTGTAAATATTCTGCCCAATATAACCGGCAATAATGCCCCCACCTTCAGATTGGCTATGGAAAATAAATCGCTTGGTGTCACCTGAATCTAAATGGTGAACTTTAAAATAACGCCCGCCGGCCTTCACTTCTATCTTATCCCAAGAAACCGAACCTGCATTCTTCAATTGTATTTCGTTTCTTAGAGAAAGGTTAAACAAATAATATCCAACAACCAATGCAAGTCCGATCAAAAAGATCGAACCTTTTATAACAGCAGCAGCTTTCATCCCTAGAGTCAATTAAATTAAAATATACAATTTCAATCCGAAACACATTAACTTATCTCATTGGAAGAAATTTTAGAATGGACCAACCCTGCTCCTCATCGGCTATCCTTAAATCAACATCTATGAAGGCAGTTTTGGGATAGCCAAAAGTTTCATCATAGGTCACATCAATACGATACGCCTTATTATCGATATTTCTCTTTAAGACCATAAACCAATCATCAATAGTCCTATGCTCGGGCTCGAAAACGTCAGGAAAATTGGTGTCTATCGATTCCGTAGACACTACCTCATTATTGCGGACAGTCACATTGCCATGCCAAAAGAACCATGAACTCCCATGACGAATCTCCATTGAATAACTATCCACACCTGATCCCTGCCAGACCGTGTATGCATCAATGTAATCACTCAAGTATGGATCACCCCCTTTAATTTGACGAGCACGGTAATATCGCTGCCGAGCTCCTCGTTGAATGGAAACCTTAATAACTGCCTTACCCTCAAAGGTTTCAATGTCTTGCCAGTCATTCATATCTTCTGAAGTCTGCAATACCCATAAGTCCTCCAAAACCACTGGTAAATCTTGTAGCTGGAATGAAAAAACACCTCCCTCATATTCCCATTTTAGTCGGTTCAAATTGGTTCCCTCGCCTTGAGCTGATACAGATCCATTGCTAAGTCCAAGTACTATCAAGGCAATGCTAACTATAATGTAAATTGGGGTATTCATTAATGACATAACGTATAATAAGCCAAGGTCATTAGATCTAATTCAATTTATTTACTTTTCTTTTCCATCTGCAAATCACACATATGAAACGACAATTATTCTGACTCAAATTATAAAAGTAGAAGACTATTCAAAGGCCACCATACTTTCTGTATAATAATTAGTTACTGAAGAGCCTAAAGAATACTTTCTTTGAACTATTATCGATGGGCCTTAAATACCGAACAGTCACTTCAACTGTTCCGTCCCCATTATCAAAATTTGAAACAGTTTCAAGTATTTCAGGTTCAGCAGTCCAAGTTCGCAAATCAAAGGAAAGCTGAATCTCCATAGAAGCCTGGGCAAATAAATTACGCGGAAAACTAAGTGTCAGGTAATTGGCGCCTCCTATCCTTTGAATACTCGCATTAGTAAATGGCGCATCAGTAGCAAGATCCGGACGCGACCCAAAGTAATACTCTAGATAATTACTTACCGCATCACCATCATCATCTTCTTCAGGCCCACCTTGAACTGCATTCTGCAAAGCCCATTCAGCATAAGGAATCGTTTCCACTTCAGCCTCACCGGGTGATCCTCCATTATTACGACTCTCAACCCAACTCGAAGGATCGGTAAGCACCTGACCAACTAAGACAAGGGTTGGCCCTCCACCATCAGCTTCTTTGGGCCATGGAATTTGATCATTGTAGGTAAAATTAAGTATATCCTCTGACTCATTATTAATGACATGCAATTGTTCACCATCATTGCTGAGTCGCCCCTTATACTCATAGATCTGCACCGCGCTGACTCCATACCTTGTCTCGAAAGCCTTTCGGTCACGAACGAGGAGCAGATATTCCCCTGCGGCAAGGATCGTGTTGTCAGGGAAAGTGAAATTGATTCCTTTTTTGAAATGAACATTAGATAGGTCAATGGAAGAAGAATCCGTGTTCAAGAATTCAATGAATTCGTAATCGTCTCGGTCAGCAGAGACTGCCATCTCATTTTCAGAGGAAGGGTCCTCAGGATGATAATGGAATTCTGTTATTATGAAATTAGAAGCATTAGCTGGAACCGATCCTATTGAGAAGAAGGCCTCATTAAGCGCACTCCATTCTTCCTTAATTGAATCATAAGCACGGGCCCGTATCATTGAAGGATCGCTGAGGATTATAGGTACAGTAACTCTATTGCCTTTGCTCATGTCAACTTCTCCGCGAAGAATTAGATCAAAACTGATATCCGAACTGTTAGGAGAAGAGTTGTGAATTTCTACGGCAAGATGATTGGCACCATCAACAAAGCTAGAGCTCGGGACTTGATACTCGTGATAAATACGTTCATTGGGAGTGCCAGAAGTGGCATAAGTATCATGACCGGCATCTGATGGCAGATTATTTGTGCGGATGAGTTCTGATCCGTTAGCGTAAACTGCAGCACCGTCATCATATTTCAGTTTGATTATGAAAAATGAATAGGCTGATGGATTTGATAATTCAACGTTCGTACGAAAATAAGTAGTAGCATTGCGCTGCATGCCAGAACGGTCATCAGAATCGACATAACTAATTAGCGTCGCTTCATCACCTTCCCTGTATCCAAGTTCTGAAGGGCCAGAGGACCAGTCAGAATCATCAAAATCTGGAGCAATCCATAATTTGCCTTGATCGGACCCGTCATCCAAATACTTCCATACCTGCCCAGTCTTAACATAATCTTTTGGAATAGGAAGTTCGTCATCAAATGTTGCGGTAATTGCCTGAGGATTAATTGCTCCCCCTGAAAGTCTTGGGTCAGAGCCGTCCGTTGTATAGTAAATTGCCAAAGTGTTAGTGCTCATTGTAATGCCGGAACCTACTGGAATTGAACCTCCATGTTGATTGAATACTGGAGAAATTAGGCTTGGATACATGCCAGCTGCCCTGAACTTTTTAATCATATTTTCTGTGAGTCTAGGAAAGTGGTTGTTAGTCAGATTCTTCTGATAATCGAGCCAGTTCTGATATTCACGGAACCGGCTACCCCAACGAGCAGACTCAGAAATAAATCCAAGGCGAGCCTCATCTACCCGCTTCTGCAAACGTGCAATATTACGTTCCGGTGTCAGTGCTCCGTCATTGAAAAAATGCATGTGAATCCTATCTGCAACCAACATTGCATAGTCGGGATTCTTTCTAATAAGGCTCGAGCTCGTCAGGTTGAAAGGACCCGCGTTGTTCACGGCCTTTCCTGGATTTCGAAGAAATCCGTCCGCGTCTTTCATCTGAAATCGAAAGGGCTGGCCTTGAGCCTTTGAACCTAATAATCTAACTTCGCTCTCTGAATCCCCGCTGACCCATAGCAGCATGAAATCAATCAGATTCGCAAAATCGATATGATTTTCGTTAAATTCCCATGCATTTGAACTCCGAGCCACTTGCTTAGTTTCATTCCAAAGCACCCCAGTGCCGTCGTAAACCTTTTCATCATTGCGGAACCCGTCATTTAGATTAACCGCATCATAGTCTGCCTTGGGCCCGCCAAAATAACTCGAAGCCATGTCCGCATTCCAGCGCTCACGCAAATGATACTGACCCCAGTAAATGCCATTAAGATAGACATGAACGAATCTGCCGTGCGGAGCAAGGTTACCCATTTCAAGCATAGAATCATCAGTGAATCGGTTCGACATATATCCACCTCGTGACTGCATGTCGTGGGAACCACTTCGTAAATCCATGACATCAAAACGATCTGTAGGTGGGTAATGTTTGTAGTCAAAACCATCAAACATTGGATAATTCAGTTTGGTATCACCGTACTGGGAGCGAAAACCAATCCGAAAACTCTTCTTGGGAAAGTTCGTATAGTAACCACCAAAGTGCTTCAATCCACCATTCTCCTGAAAGCCAGGTGTGCCATCGGGAAAAATCATCTCCACTGAAGCTGGAGACTCTCTCCGCATGTTACCGGACCCTTCATTCATGAAAGGACTTGGATTATCGGTTACTATAGAAACGGTAGGAACCGACTTGAGGGAATCAATCATCTGCGGCCCAAACGTTCGTGACTCTGTGACCGATGCACGCATCCGGGGTTGATTCACCACATCCTCTGGAAAAAGATAGGTCTGTGTATCAATGTTGGTTGTTGAATATCCTGACCTGTGAGCCATGGCCCGTATGACTGTCGTTTTGTTAATAGTAATTGGAGCCTTATATACTTCGCCTCGGGTCTCACTGGGAACTGTCCCATCGAGGGTATATCTTATTTCAGCGCCTTCGGTTTTCGTGCTTATTTCAAGTTCAAAAGCTTCTTCATAAAAACCTCTGTTCACATTAAATTTCGTATCACTAACAAGTCCATCAATTCGTTCGCCATTAAGGGTTCCTGGAGTCGGATTCAGGAAATAACCATTCTTTGGAGAGTTAAGATCTGTTTTTTTTGCTGTTAGTTCCGGAGATACAAGAAAGTCAGAACTGTTTTGAGAGCCGTTTAATCCTTGTATTGCCAATATATTTTGACCCTTTTGCAAAGGTCCTGTCACAGGATAGTCAAAAAATGTAATTACGTCATTCTCGTTGGACCGATTGGAGGAAGAGGTAGAATTCCATACAGGATTTTCTGGGGCACTGAGCGATTCTATTTTTGTTCCGTTCAGATAGGCAATGAATCCGTCTTCCCATTTCATTCGGAGGATAAGATCACTCACTCCGCTAGCATCATTCAGAGTGAAGGGCACTCTAATATAAATAGAAGCGTTCACACCCCGCATAGCAGCCTTAACGTCACCGCCTTCACCAAGGTGTGGGATATATTTCGTTGAGTTGTCATACCCGATTCCGGTATTTGCTTCGGACCAGTCTGAATCGTCGAATAAAGTTTCTTGCCACCCATCGATAAAAGCAGATGGAACAATCCACTTTGCGTCATCTCCTTCTTCAATAAATTTCACATCTTTCGGTTCGCCATACCCACTCCCATAAGAAAGATCTTCGTATTGACGAGGATAGTTTTTAAACTCGCTTGCTATAGTAACTCCGTCAGGTTTAATGAGTGCCAGGTAACCGTTTTCTGATGAGCTTAGTTTAAAGTTAGTATGTAGGTCATTATTTGGATCTGTCAGATCCTTGCCCGAAGCAAATACCAAAATGAAACCCTCATCATTGAAGCTTTTTTTTGGAAATGTCCACTTAGTTAAATTGAGTGGATTATCGGTGAGATGATAACCTTCAAGGCTTCCGTTTTCCCTATTAACATTTGATATTTCAATCCAGTCAGATGCGTCACCGTCTGCATCCTCAACAGACTCCTTATTATCAGCCATAAATTCAGTAATGTGCAGCTCCGCGCTCAATAATGAACATGGCAGAAAAATTGCTGCGAGGACTTGGACAAGGCTTGCTATGGTAGAGAGCGATTTCATAAGATTGGAATCCGAATTTACCCTTTAGGCATTGGGAATATCTGTGTCTAATATTGCTCCTTATTAATCCATTACACAAGCCCAGTTATTATTGTTATTATGATTTAGTTTTCAGGATTCATTAATTAGATTCAAGTTGAAGTAACTTCTTATTTAAAAAAAGAAAACCAGATGAAGAAACTCATCTTTCAAATATTTGTAGCAACTGCAGCCTCCTTCTTTGCTAAATAAAATGCATGAACCCCGGCGAATGACTAAGGCAAAGCCAATGATCTAATCGAGGATAAAAGGATGCTCCAAGTGCACGGGCATGACATCAAAGAAAAATTTGGATACAAACTAATAACAGCAGGAAACTAATCGATAGCCACTCATGTCTTCTTATATAATAATTAGTTAACGAAGAGCCTAAGGAACACTTTCTTTGACTCATCATCGACGGGTGTTAAATAACGAACAGTCACTTCTGCTGTTCCATCCCCATTATCAAAATTTGAAATGGTCTCAAACATTGCAGGGTCAGTCGTCCAAATGCGCAAGTCAGAGGAAAGCTGAACTTCCAAAGAACCTCTGGCTAATACATTACGTGAAAAACTAAGAGTTAGGTAATTGGATCCTCCTATACTCTGAATACCCGCATGAGTAGAGGACGCATCGGTAGCAAGATCCGGTCTCGACCCAAAGTAATACTCTAGATAATTACTTACCGTATCACCATCATCATCTTCTTCAGGCCCACCTTGAACTGCATTCTGCAAAGCCCATTCAGCATAAGGAATCGTTTCCACCTCAATCTCACCGGGTGATCCTCCCTGATTACGACTCGCAACCCAGCTCGAAGGATCGTTAAGATCTTGACCGACTAATATAAGGCTTGGGCCACCACCGTCAGCTACTTTCGGCCATGGAATTTGATCATTGTAGGTAAAATCAAATATCTTATCTAATCCATTATCGATGACACTCAATTGTTCACCATCATTGCTGAGTCTACCCGTATATTCATAGGTCTGCACATCACTGGCCCCGTACCTTGCTTCGAAAGCCTCACGATCACGAACGAGGAGCAGGTATTTCCCTGCCGCAAGGATCGTGTTGTCAGGGAAAGTGAAGTTGATTCCTAATTCAAAACGAACCCCTGTCAGATCAATGGCTGATGTTCCGGCATTAAATAATTCAATGAACTCAAAATCATCACGGTCAGCACTAACTTCCAACTCTTCCACTCTTGTCGGGTTGTATGGGTGATAATTAATTTCTGAAATGACAAGGACATCTGGCCCTGCCGGCACGCTATCAATGGAAAAGAACGCTTCATTTAATGCACTCCATTCCTTACTTCCACTATCATAGGATCTGGCACGAAGTAACAGAGGAGAAGTCAAAAATAATGGGTCAGAAACATTATCTCCACCGCCCTGAGTCGTCTCGCCACGTAAAAACATATCAAAGCGAATGTCCGAACTGGTACCGCTGCCCTGGTGAATCTCAGCTGCAATCACATTAGTACCGGCAGAAAAAGATGCTGACGGTAACGTGACCTCTTTCCAGCCAGATTCATCACTGACCGTACTACTAGCAAAAGTAGTAAATGAAGCTCCCGAAGCAAGGTTCTGACGGATCGCCTCCTTGCCATTGATATAGACAGCGATCCCGTCATCATATTTGATTCTGAGGAGGAAATTAAAAAACAGGGACGGGTCAGGTATCTCAACACTGGTCCGAAAATAAGTAGTAGGATACTTCGAAGAAGAATTTGGTCCAAAACTGAGCGTTGTTCCTGACCCCTCATCATCACTGCCGTATCCGAGTTCGGAAGGACCGATAGACCATGCTGAATCATCAAAAGTTTTAGCACTCCATGCACTCCCCTGATTAGATCCATTGTCAAGATATCGCCAACGGTACCCGCTGGAAATGTATGTGACCGGAGCAGGTCCACCACCTCCAAAACTTGCAATTTGTGCTTCCGGATTCATAGCGCCTCCAGACAATCGCGGATCAGTCCCGTCCGTTGTATAATAGATCGTATCCGAGTCAGTTGCCATGGTCAACGCAGTGTCGGACGACACTGATCCTCCATGCTGACTAAATACTGGTGCAATGATTTCAGGATACATGCCCGCTGATCGGAACCTTCCAATCATAGTATTGGTGAGATTGGGGAAGTGGTTATTAACCAGATTTTGTTGATAATCTAGCCAGTTCTGATATTCACGGAATCGGTCACCCCAACGAGCAGACTCAGCGATAAATCCAAGGCGAGCCTCATCGACTCGTTTCTGCAAACGGGCAATGTTACGTTCCGGTGTCAGGACCCCATCATTAAAAAAGTGCATGTGAATCCTATCTGCAACTAGCATCGCATAGTCGGGGTTTCGATTAATAAGACTCGAACTCATCAAACTCAACGGACCTGATGTATTTACGGAATGTCCTGGACTTCGAAGAAATCCGTCCGCGTCTTTCATTTGAAAACGAAAGGGCTGGCCCTGAACTATGGATCCTAATAACCTAACTTCGCTTTCCGAATTGCCACTGACCCACAGCAATATAAAATCAATCAGATTTGCAAAATCGATATGATTTTCGTTAAAGTCCCATGCATTAGAACCAGAAGCCAGTTGCTTAGTTTCATTCCAAAGCACCCCAGTACCGTCGTAAACCTTTTCATCATTACGGAATCCGTCGTTGAGATTGACAGCATCATAGTCTGCCTTGGGACCTCCAAAGTAACTCGAAGCCATGTCCGCATTCCATCGCTCACGCAAATGATACTGACCCCAATAATTTCCATTCAAGTAGACATGAACGAATCTGCCGTGCGGAGCAAGATTCCCCATTTCAAGCATTGAATCATCAGTGAATCGGTTTGACATATAACCGCCTCGTGACTGCATGTCGTGGGAACCACTTCGTAAATCCATGACATCAAAACGGTCTGTCGGCGGATAATGTTTGTAGTTAAAACCATCAAACATCGGATAATTTAATTTAGTAGCACCGTACTGGGAGCGAAAACCAATCCGAAAGCTTTTCTTGCGAAAGTTTGTATAGTAACCACCAAAGTGCTTTAATCCGCCACTCTCCTGAAAGCCAGGCGTGCCGTCGGGAAAGATCATCTCCACGGAGGCTGGCGACTCACTACGAATGTTGCCGGACCCCTCATTCATGAAAGAGCTCGGATCATCGGTCACTATAGAGACAGTAGGAACTGATTTAAGAGAATCAATCATCTGCGGGCCAAGCGTTCGTGACTGCGTGACCGATGTGCGCATGCGCGACTGATCCAATACGTCCTCGGGGAAAAGATAAGTCTGCGTATCAATGTTAGTCGGACGAGATCCTGGCAAATGCGCCATGGCCCGAACGACCGTAGTTCTGGTTACCCTGATAGGGGCATTGTAAACCCTCCCACGGGTTGGCTCAGGATCACTCCCATCCAGAGTATAACGGATCTCTGCTCCTTCAGTTGCACTTATGATTTCCAACTCAAAATCCTCATCAAAAAATCCCCGGTCAACACTGAACTGCGTATCACCAACAAAACCATCAAAGGTGTCTCCATTGTATCCCCGCGGAGAAGGCACTGCCAGGTAACCTGGACCTCCAAGTGACGGATCAGTGATTTTCTTACCGTGTAGTTCGGCAGTGATAAGCATGTCAGAACTTGTGATCCCCCCATTGAGCCCCTGTATGGCCAAGACGTTTGTGCCTTTGTTTAAAAGATGCGCAAAAGAAGTAACATTATAATCCTGAAATACTACCGCCTCATTGTCGGAGTGATCAGTTGTCGCCTCCGAATCCCAAGTCAAGCCTCCAGGTGCATTAGCATCAGCAATCAATGTATCATTTAAATAAGCGACAAACCCGTCATCATATTTCATCTTCAAAATCAATTCAGTAACAACATCAGGATCATCAACTTCGAAAGGAATACGGATATATGCCGAGTTATTAACTCCATTGAGAGCATTACCAAGATTTCCTCCATTCCCAAACTCATTGGAATATGTTGAGTTCTCGTCATACCCAATTCCCATCCGAGCTGATTCCCAATTCTCATCGGAAAATTCAAGTGATGTCCAGTCATTGCCCAGCGAATCATTAGAAGGAATCAGCACTTTAACTTCTTGCTGAGAGCCAATGAGAACTGTAGGAGTCAAACCTCCACCCTGCATAAGACCATAAGAAATATCTTCATACTGGCCCGGGATAGGATCATCACCGGATCCGAACTCGGCCACTATGGTATTTCCATCAGATTCAACAAGTGCCAGATACTCACCTTCACTTGAAAGCTTGAAGTTGGTGTGAAGTTCAGATCCCGGAACGCGTCGATTCTTCTCTGAAGCAAATATCAATAGAAAACCACTCTCAGAAATATCAATCGCAGGAAATTTCCATTTCGTTAACGCACCAGAATCATCAGTTAGAAAATATCCGTCAAGATTGATAGGTTCGGAACCAGAATTAAATATCTCAATCCAGTCGGATGCGTCCCCGTCCTCATCCTCAAAGGCCTCCTTATTATTAGACATAAACTCAGTAATGTGCAAAGCCCCTTCCAAGGATGAACATGAAAGAAAGATCACTGAGAGGACTTGAATAAGAATAACTATGAGTGGGAGCGACTTCATAAGATTTGATTCCGGATTTAGCCTTTAAGCATTGGAATTATCTAAATCTAATATTGCGCCTTATTAATCCGTTGTACAAGCCTAGTTATTTTTTAATCATGATTTAGTATTCAAGAATCTTTAATTAAGTTTAAGTTTAAGTGATTATTTATTTAAAAAAAAGAATACCAGATGAAGAAACTTATCTTTTTAATGATTGCAGCAACTGCAGTATCGCTCTTTGCAGAAGAAAACACATGGACACCAACACTGGATCCAACCAAAGCCAAAGGTCTAATTGACAGTGTAAGAAAGCTCGAAGTATACCGGCACGGCATAAAAAAAGAATGGAAATATAAAGTTCCACAACAAGACACCTTCATTGTTATCCACCCAAAAACAAAACGTGAAAATGCACCCCTATACGTTGTCTTACATTCTGCAGGGCACGACGTCTTCTCCTGTGTAAAATGCACAAAGCAGGTTGGCAATCATGACATCTATCATTCACCTGATAATTTCTATGCCCTCTATGTAGATTGCAGAGCAAACAAAGGCGATTGGTGGTGGGGAGGAATGCATGCAAGGGATGCAAGACTTACTAAAAAGAATTCAGGATTGAACCCAATGCCAGTTGAGCTTCGGGTTATTGACACTGTGCAGTGGGTCATAGATAAATATAAGATTGATTCTGAAAGGGTTTACTTGTCAGGTAATTCGATGGGAGGCAGCGGCACGTTAGGAATCGGTCTGCGCAATGGACATATCTTTGCCGCCATCAAGGCCAATGTTCCGGCCGGCATTGAGCACGCATCTGAAAGAATGGGGTTTTCTCATAAATCTTGGCTCAATTATCCTGACCCTCCGATAACCATTGATTACTCTGCACAGAACGACGGTTGGTCATTTGGTCATGAAAGATTAGTCAAAGTCATGAATGATAGAAAATATCCATTATATTTTTACTGGGGACCTTTCGGACATGCCAATAATCATGCCCGTATCATTGGGGTAAATGATTTAATTAATTCCTTTGATTGGTTAAGCGTAAGGAAAAATGAAGCCTACGTTGCCTTCACCAATGCTTCCTGCAATGACAAGTTACCGTGGTCTGATAACAGATCTGATAAAAGTTCAGGGCAAATCAATGCATTCTTTAGATGGAAGATCATAGGCGACGAACCAAATAAAATTACACTATCACTTTACCTCACAAATCCCACTAATTTAAAAACGGAATTTTCTATCCCCGAAGAAGCGACTGCAGACATTTCTATACGGAGGATTCAAAAAATGAAGGTAGCCGCTGGAGACACCCTCAAGTGGCACTACGGTAACGAGACAGGCGATGCATCTTCTAAGGAATTTAGCAAAGTGAAAGCTGGTGACGGGGGATTAATTACCATTCCTAAAGTGGCAATTTCAGTCAAACCGAAAACATTAATCATTTGGAAGTAAGCGCAAAATCTTACTTTTAGATAATAAATTAATGCGTTGGCTCCGTTTCAAATACTTCTCGGAACTGAAAAGTAGAATTTAATATATAGTATCTAATGTTCTTAAGCCGGATCCAATTTTTCCTATTCCTGGTATTAGTCGGAACAGACTTGCCTGAGCTGGCGAGTCAAGGGCTAGTACCTAAAAACCGCGCATTACAATTTGATGCTAAGATCAAACCGTTCTTCATTTCAGCCATTCCTCGTAACTGAGACCCTCCTGGCACCTGCGCCATACCCATTGCCGCAAATAAAAATGTCAAGGCAACGAACGTACAGAATTTTTGCATTCTTAAACCAATTGCTAGGAAATTAGTTTTTCGCCCCGACACTTCCCAGTTCTTATTGGTAGGAGTTAGAGAACGTGGAATACATATACTTTCTAAAACAACGCTTTAATTGGATTTCCTGTACTAGCTGGAGAGGTGAACCCATCGAGCCCAAGGGGTGAAGCCGGATTGATATTCATCGCGGCAAATAGTGTTGCAGTGAAATCCTCTAACGTTACCGGATTGGATTTTACGTAAGCTGCCTGCTTGTCTGACTCTCCATAAACGCTACCTCCCTGGATCCCCGCACCGGCAATCATTGCTGAATAGCAATTAGGCCAATGGTTCCGACCGATGCGCTTGGCGCCTTTACTGATCTTGGGGGTACGGCCAAATTCTCCTACCAATACAACAAGCGTGGTGTCAAGGAGGCCACGGTCCTTGAGATCTTCAAGCAAAGTTGCGACTGCCTGATCAGTGCGAGGCAGCGCAAAGGGGAGCCCATTCCATCCGTTTTCAAAAATACCCACATCAGCATTACCGTGCATGTCCCAGGTTTCAACGCTAACAAATTTTTCACCTGCAGCGAGTCCTGTCCATGCAGCAACATTAACCAATCTCACACCCGATTCGATAAGTCGTCGTGCAAGTAATAAGTTTTGACCCAAAGGATTCCTACCGTAACGATCCCTAACTTTTTCGCCCTCCCTTTCAATATCAAAGGCCTTCTTAGCTTCTTTTCCATACAGCAGATCAAAGGATCTTTGTTGGTGAATTTCAAATGATTCAAATTCAGGTGAATTTGCCACTGGCGAAAGCCTTTGAGCTGACTTTAGCAAATCCAAGCGATTTTGTAGCTGTTCTTTGGATAAATCTTTGGGTGAATCAAACGCACGCACACGAAATTGAGCCGAAGCTGGATTGTCATCATGCTTCTCACCAATCAGCATGGGAGCATAGGCCGCACCCAATCGTCCGCCCGTCAGATAGGTGTGATCGGGAGGAGCAGCTCCACCTCCAAATTTCTGCAACCATACGTGATCAGGAATACTTGCACTCGAGGGTCTCAACTTAGCAACCATTGCTCCAAAGGAAGGGTCATCAATTGCGGGCTGTTCACGACCAGCCAACAACATAGAATTGGCTTTTTTATGGTCTGATTGCTTATGCGTCATCGAACGAATGACTGCGTACTGCTCGGACAATTTTGCTAAACGCGGCATTAGTTCACAAATCTGAAAGCCCGGTGTGGCCGTCTTAATTGGCTTATAAGGACCACGAACCTCCTGCGGAGCATTGGGTTTCATATCCCAAGAATCGAGCTGACTTAATCCGCCATATTGATGAATAAATATGCAAGACTTGACAGGAACACCTGAACCTAGATTTTTTTCAGCATGAAGTAAGCCGGGTAACGTTAATCCCATGGCACCAATACCCCCCAACTGCAACAGGCGCTTCCTTGAGAGATGCAGCTGAGAACAATGGTCTACCCGAGACATTTACTAGAGGGCAGATACGGCGATTTGCTGCAAATATTTTTCCTCTGGCAAGGTTCGCGTTTTCTGTAAATGTCTATAAATTTTAGCAGCGTCCTTCTTCTGAATTTTCTCTGCAAATTTTAAACAATAACTGGCAGCCTTGATACGCGAAAACCCTTTCTCCTTCTGATCAGCTTTAAGAAAGGATTCCAGCGTGGAAGAGTCACCGATCTGAGTCAATCCCCACAGACCCAGGAGCCGGCATTCATCATCTTCATTGACTAGGGCTTCAAGAAAAGATTCCTTCGATGAATCATCAGCCAACTCAGCTAGACCGTGTAGAACATTACGATAAAGAATCGAATTATTTTTAACTTCCGGCAATGCCTTACGGAATTGCTCGACTGACACTTTCCCAATAGCAATCAGAGCTTGAGCCGCATCATCAGCAATGCCTTCGACAATCAAGAACGCTCCGATTGCAGGAACTACTTCCTCCCCGCCACAAATCTGCAATTGACGAATAACAAATGCCTTGACCCGGTCAGGATAATTTCCTGAAAGAGACTTTGCTAGAACAAGGGAAAATTTAACGCGCTTATTACCATTTACTTTCCTGTCATAGTTCGGGATTCTAACGGCCATAGTATGCAATAAATGGCGGGCCTGGATGTCATTTCCTTCCGCTCCAGGATCAAGCAGTCGCTTCACAAGCAGCGAAGCAACCGCCTCTGGGTCTTTCATCGCCTCCTGAACAGCTTTTTCTGTTTTTTCTTTGTTAATATCGCTCAGAATTCCCCGCTTGGCCGGTAACGGAAAAGGATCAAGATAAGGTTGTATGTCCATGGTATTATAAAAATAGAAAAAGTATTATTAGAGATGCCAAGGTGAGCGCATCGGAACATTAACGAATCGGTTTGCCTCTTCGTCCCCAACGAACTGCTCCTTCTCGGGATCGTATTGCAGCTTGCGACCAAGACGAATGGCTAAGTTAGCAAGATGCAAGATGCAGGCGGCTCGATGTGCTGCCTCGGGATGCCCTCCAGCTTGTTTGCGCTGTTTGACCGCCTCGGCAAATGTAAGTAACGGCGCAGGATCAGGCATGGCCTTGATCTTGTCTTGATCTTCTTCGGAGAGCTGAGACAAGGAGACTTGTTTTGACGCTTTCCTGTCATATCCGGGACCCCACTCTTTACTGTCCATGACAATAGTAAACCCATCCGCGTAAGTCAACTCGACCCAAGCCCACATGCCCGTCACATCAGGGTGAGATGGGGGAGCAAACGCCTCAATCGTGACTGGACTTGTATCATCTTTACCGTAAATCCATTGCTGCGGGTCAAAATGGTGCTGACCCATATCACACATACCGCCTCCCTCATAATCCCAATAATTGCGATGCGTGCCCCCAACACGTGGCTGCACGTAGGGCTTGAACGGGCTAGGGCCACAATAGAAATCCCAGTCAAGATCTGCTGATGGAATTTGTGGTTTCAAGCCAGGCTTACCACTCCAATTATGCAGCTTAAGACCACCTTTTTTAATATGCACACCTGGGTTTGGATCGAGCAGACCGCTACGCATGATCTTGTGTATCGTTCTACTAGTACTGCTGCGACTCGCACCAAAACGACCAAATGTACCGATTTGGAAAATCCTCTTATAACGCTCAAAAGCTTCACAAACTGCTCGACCCTCAGCGATGAATCGAGTCATCGGCTTTTCGCAAAGAACGTCCTTCCCTGCCTCAGCCGCGGCAATAGAAATTAATGCATGCCAATGAGGCGGGGTAGCGATAGCAACTAGATCAACGTCAGGATTTTCCAGTAATTTTCGAAAATCATTATAAGCTTTGGCCTCCGGATTTTTCCTCTTTATGTATCCGTCGACACGGGGCTTCTGAACATCACATGCTGCTACCAGTTTGGAGGGTAAATCACGAACCATTCCCTCGTACGTTCCCGGACCTCGTCCACCACACCCGATAAGTGCAGCACCATAAGTTTCACTTGGCGGCGTATGACCCTGACCACCGATTACATGCCTAGGAACAATCTGGAAAGAGGCCGCACTGGCAGCAGAAGTCTTAAGAAATTTTCTGCGGTTACTTTTCATTCCTAGAGTCTTACCGAAAAAAGCATGACACTACAAGGATACTGTAAAATTAAAAATGTGACTTCGGTCGCGCAGCTTAAATAAGGCTAAAGACTAATAAAAAGACTCATGATGCCGATCTTAAAAGATTGAAATTTCAACTCTAATTCCTAGGTTTCCCGATTAAAAAACTCATGACAATAGCAACTTCAGGGCGTTGCCTTAAGACGCACCAGAAACCTTTTATCAGGTGCAATTGAATCAAGAAAATGAACCTCAATTCGATCAGTTCCAGAACCGTAGAAATTCTCTTGAGTTTCAATTGTAACATGAGCCCCATCTTCCGTGACTAATGTCCAGTCAATCATGTCCATTGAATATTCCAAAGCTGAAGAAACTGAAATCGCTGCATTTTGTGAATGCCTATAGGAAACAATTAATTCACTAGGATACTCATCTCCGTCTTCGATGCGAGCGGGAACATAATTCCATTCTGGAAGCAGATCGTTCATATTAGAAAAAGCATCTGAAGCTCCTAATACAAATGCTAATCCGTTTGCCGTGCCATCTTCGTTAGGGTCAACCTCAAAGGCAGCATCTGGTCCAGAAAGACCTGATATATCCTTAGCCCATTGATCATAGGTGATGACGGCAGGGTCTGTAATCACTGCTATGCTACCATCTACAGAGAGGCGATTGTCCCACAACAACCCTGGCGCAGGCACTGGCGGATCAATTGTCTTTAATTCGCCATGGATCAAAGGCTTATTAAATATTTGAAAAATCTGCTCAGAAACATATGAACTTCCTATGTTGGAAATCTTAATTGTCCCTGCATTAGCTTCCTGCCCGTCTAATATTTCCACCTCAAGGACTCCGCTAACATTTACTCGATCACAATTAGGTAATTGATCGGGATCGACTGCCACTTCTAAATTACCATTGAGCTTAAGATCAGTCATGAAATTTAGGGAACCAAGAGCAGACTGAGAACCAGGACATAGATTCGCATTTCTTGCAATGAGAGCTCCACATCCGATCTGACCTGTACCTCCCAATACCCCACCTTGACTCACGAGAATTTCGCTACGCGCAAGCGTTCCAACAACTTCAAGTCTACCATTCTCAACTATAGTTTTTCCTGAATAATCTCCATCATTTAAAGTGAGCGCACCCGAATCTCTTACTTTAAGTCCGCCCTCACCAGTAATATTGCCTGAAAAGGTGACCTCATTCTGGGTAGCCACGGTGAGAACCTTACCACTAAGATTAATTTCAGCATTCACATTCAACTTAGCTTCTGGCGATGTCACCCAGCTTTGATCATCCTGCAATCTTATTGAGCCTATGCCTTGCAAAGTAAGATTTCGAACACTTTCCGCCATATCAATTCCCCCGCCAAAAAGTTCCAATGTCCCTTCAGAATTTTTAATCTCAACAACAACATCTTTGTCCAAACTTTCCTCCAACCGAATTTGGTGCAATTGCTTTACCACTGGATTACTAAAACTCAGCTGACTTTCCCCAGTAAAAGAGTCCTTCCAGACAGCAACTGCATCAGGAGCATTCGGTTGCTTACTGGAGGACCAATTGGTGCCCTCATACCAAAAATTGTTAGTTTCTCCAATCCATTCAGAAGCAGGGAACCCACCAACAACATTGATAGTCTTACTCAGTTTTGTTGTCTTACCCTTCATATCTGAAACGTGAACACTTAAAGAAAATTCACCTCCGTTGTTCTTAGTAAAGGTCAGACTATTGGCACTTGTATTAGAAGGAATTCCACCATTGCGCCACATACAAGCCACTTCATCAACATCAGGGTCATTCCCTTCAACAGAAACAGTTAGAGGTTCTCCAGCGGGCCACTGGTTTGGAGCATCCCAGGTAGGCTGCGGCGCCCGGTTCCCAGAAAAATCGCCACGGTTAATTCTCACATCAATGTACTCGTTTGGACCAGTGCCGCCTCGTCCTAAGTTAGTGATATATACATTACCTCCATTATCAGAAAAAGTTTCCCCAGGTTGTAAAGCCTGATCATCGGTTCCTCCCGTTCCCTGATGCAAATCAAGCAGCGTAACACTCTTACCGACTGCTCCACGATCCCAGTAAAAAACAAGGCCTTGTCGCATTTGATAATTTTTTTGATTAGGAGAACTTAATTTATTTAAGAGACGAGAACGATAACCAATCCAATAATACATATTAGTTTTGGTGATCCTTTTAACCCTCAAAGCCCGCTTACTATTCACCTTAGCAATGTCCTTCTGATCGAAATTATAAAGACGCTTAGTAAAATTGCCATTAGAAGAAATGTCATGACGACTAGTAATCCATTTACACCGCCACTTTTCGTAAGGGTCGGGATCAATGCCGCCACTCTTCATAAACTGCCATGGATCATTTTCCAATTTCCCCTTCAACGCTATCGGATTATCGCCGGTTGGCACCCATCTCCTCTGATGCCCAAAATTAAAATTGTGACCCATCTCGTGAATGGTTGAGCCTCCAGTTCCCTTCGCCCAAAATCGCTTGCCTCCAACTGTGGCATGAGATCCCACTGAACCTCCCCCAAAATAATAACCAACAATATTATAACTATTAATATTGCGACCTGCATTAGTTGCTTTTAGGTCAGCCCTAGTCGCCATTTCAGAAGCCGTGTAACTTGCCCTCTTCCCAAGCTTAACCTCCACCGTGTGATAGACAAAATTTAGCCGGTCGAATGAAAATCTTTCAAAATTACTCTTAGCTGTTTTTAGTTTTTTACCAATAGCCTCCAAACTAGGTGCGTTATGAGCATCAGAGAAATCAATACGAATACCCAACACTCTGACGTTACCTGTAGTTTTTGCAGCATCAGCTAGTGGTAAACTCAGGAAAAATCCATGAATAAGAAAAAGTATGACCACCACTAATTGTGATGGCAGTAAAACAATAATTAAGCGCAAGGTTTTCATCAGTCATATAAACTGATTATTTACAGCAACATTTCTCAAATTAACCCATCATCCGATAGTACAAATCAATAATTTGAGACTTAATGCCCATGAATAATTGGAAAAGGAATTAAAATACTCAAAGTTGACTAACTATGACGCAGAAAAAAGCTACTCTCCCATCAACTTCTTTAAAGTAGGCTCAATGGATTCCGCCCATATCGTATAACCTTCCACACTGAGGTGCAAAAGGTCAGGCATGATCTTACGGGTCAAGGTGCCATCAGACTCAAGAAACTTATCTCCAATATCGAGATAATGAACATCCTTGCCATCAGCTAGCTTTTTAAAAATTGCATTGGACTTCTCATTAACCTGACGACGACCATCGTCCTTGTTTGTACCTCTTGGAAAAATGCCAAGTAAAAGAACTTTGGTCTTGGGAAGTTTTTCGCGCAGTTGCTTCGTTATTGCAGCTAAGCCATCAGCAATCTCCTCTGGAGAGTTATTACCCGAGTTATTGGTTCCAATCATCACCACAGCTGCTTTCGGGGAGATGCCTTTTACGTTTCCATTATCAAGTCTCCAGATGACATGCTGAGTACGGTCACCACCAATTCCAAGATTAACCGCATTCCGTTTACCGTAGAACTTTTCCCAAACATTTTTCCCACTACCTTCCCACCCATGCGTAATTGAATCACCTATCAATACCAAATCCACTTTTCCCTTAGCTACACGCTGATTAAAAGAGTCATGGCGTTTCATCCATCCACCTGATCTTGGAACGGGCTTGACTGCAGAATGCAGATCATTTGGTTCTGCGGAAAATGATGGAGATAAGCAAATAGAAAGGATTAAAGAAAGGGATACATATTTCATGGTATCAAATTTCATAGAGAATCATAGAGAATCAGTCAATAACGATCTACTTAAAGCACGTAAAATTATCCAATATAATATCAAAGCCTCATGACTTTGGTTCATTTTTCTGCTCTACTTTGAAATGATGAAGCACGTTCTTAAACAACGCACTTAAATGCTTATCATAATACATCGCCCAGGCGGTAGCGATCGATCCAGTATGAAAAACCCGTCCACCTTCAGGGCGTTCCCAATAAATAATCTCTGCAATTGTCTGCTCACCCCCTACTCTCTTTATGTGATTTTCTGCATTAAAATCAAGGACATTCCGGTTGTCATGACTGCTGGCCACAGTAATGATTCCTGCAGGCTCGACCAAACCTTTTAACTTAGGATTTTGTGTCGCCTTTAATATTGTCGAGAGCCTAACGTCATATTCATGGCCAACCGCTCCGATAGTATCAGTTGCGAAACCAAACTTATCTCCCTTCTCCAACTTTATCTTGTGAGGTTCATTGAATAGAAAATGGTTTGGAATATCAACCTGGTAAGGTTTAAAGTTTCCACCTGCCCATCCTATGCAAGTCAACCCTACCAGCTTCCATGCGGGATAGCCGCAGAAACGCATCAAACTACCACGCTTAGAGTCATGGCTATGGTAAAGTTCGCCTACTTTAGCTTGGGCTCGACCGCCGATACTTTTCCCAAATTTTCGACACTCCATCACTTCTCCAGTTTCATCGAAACTCACTCGCCAGAACATAGTATTCCCTGACATTACCACGGCCGCGCCGCCAGCCTTCAGATAACGGTCGAGGCCATTATAAGCGCTGCTTGACCAGTATTCGCTGTGCCCATTAATACAAACCGCTTTATAACCATTTAGCAGCTCCGGGTCAGAATCCAAGTCGTGATCAGTGATCACATCGTACTCATAGCCATGCTTGTCCAACCAGAGGTGAAGGAATCTCTCACCGCGGAGAAGATGACTGTATCCTCCACCAATGTAAGTCTTGTTCGGCCCTGCAGCCGGCCAAGGCACCTTCATTCCAATTTTGTAAGTCGGCTGACCATTGAAGTGATCACTATAACAGCTGTATCTGGGAGCGCTCGAATGACTGGTACCCAAACCTCCCGTGCCCATCTGAATCAGACCAGGGCCATGATTGATCGGGAACGGTGTCGAGTTGTAAGCTAACCATGTATTTGACGAGACGAGGACAAGCAAAGGTGCCTTGGGTCTTGATTCGGCACGTCTAACAATGAAGGTAGCGTAGTAACGCATCGGCTTACCATTTAAATTAAAATCAAATCGCCCCGCATAAACGCCCGACTTAGTGTTTTCAGGCAAGCGAAATCGATGATTAACATTCCACCTGGCATTATAGAGTTCGTCAGCCGCGAGCCTGAGCCCATGACCGCGTTCAGGATCTTTGACCGGATCATATTTCTTATCATGACGACCTATTTTGACAGCATCAAAACTCGGCCCGCCAATCATCCACGTTCCTCGATTTATTATTTGTCCGTCGTGCACATCTGATACTGAATCAGAGATCTTTTTACCGCGTTCCTCGGAAAAGGACCAGCAAGCTAAAAGATTATCGCTTTTTGGGACCGTTAACCCACGATCCATATATCGGTTTTTGATTTGCTCACTATCAAGCGCCCTGTCATAGAGGGCTCCCATGGCAATATCACCGTTGTAAAAATTCGAAGCTAATCCCTTGGTCCCGTATGCACCAATCCGTAAAGTCGTCTGACCTGGTCGAACGACTCCGACGAAAGGAAACTCTGCAACTACTTTGCCATCAATAGAGATTTTCTTCTTCTTCCCGTCCCACGTAGCCACGACGTGATACCATTGCTGCGCTTTAATTAGCCCCGGAGGCGTTTGGTGAATCGAAACTGCATCAAATTCACCACCGGAACCAGTAAGAAATTCGATTCGACCATTTTGAAGAAATAATCCAATCCCGCTACTCATTGGATAATCGTGTTGAGTTATTAGCCCCTGCCAACCCTTCAGGTTAAACGGACGGATCCAACATTCCATAGTGAGTTGAGACAAGCGCCTATTAGCAGGCAAGCCTTTCGGCACATGAACATAGGACCCGGGATGAATGGATTGCGATTGAGGCTTTTCGACTTGAAACGTTTTCAGCACAGGATCCTCGTCCCGACTCTCAGGATTTTCCCCAAGCTCTACAACGCTTAACTTGTAAGGGGTATTGCTACTGACTCGAAACTCTATTTCATCACCCGCATCAATGCTCTTTTGGGCATAAGCATGAAGGCCAGGCAAATCGACTGGAAAGTGCGAAGGAATCACTTTTTGATCGCTTTTCTTACCCCTAATCGAAGCCAAATCGGCTGATAATTTAGCCGATTTTAAATAGACCACTAAGTCAGCAATTTCCTGAGGTTTCAAAAGACTATCAAAAACTTGAGGCATCAACGAAACGTTTGAATACTGTGCCGATTCTATGTTTCGAATCGGCACAGAAATTTCCATTCCTGGCGCCGAAGAAAGAATCATTTCATCAGGAGTGTCCTTTAGGATCAATCCTCCGAATTCTTCTTCTTTGGTTCTAATCGATACTCTTTCGTAATAACGGGCAATAGATGAACTAGGATAAATAATAGCCTCAAGTAAGTCCTGCTCGCTCCTAATGGATCCAATCCCTGTAAGATCGGGTCCAAAACTCACACCCTTGTCTCTCATGACATGACAAGTAAGGCAAAGAGACTTAGTAACATTTTGAAATAATTCTTCTCCTCTCTTCGCATTGCCCTTGGGCAAAATCGCTGCAATTTCTCTAAGGCGTTCCGTCTGATTGGCTATTTTTTGAGGGTCAGGTTCAGGAACTTCTATCATTTGAATATCAGGCATAACCTGAAGCGAAGGAGCACCCTCGTCGACTTGAATCATGCGTCGGACCTGGTCTGCAATTTCATTTTTTGCTGGAAGGTTCTCAGTGTCCCCTATCTCGTAAAGCGCATGAGTGATAGCATGCATCAAGAACTCATCGGTTTTTTTTGCACCTGCGCCCATTAAAGGCTTCACAGCCTTAACGTCTCCTATCCTTCCTAGAGCCATGGCCGTAAGACGAACAATACGCGAATCATCAGTACCCAACAAAGAAATGAGTGATCCCACCGCATCAGAATCCCGCCAAAGTCCGATACTATGAATCGCTGCTGCAATAACATCAGAACTTTCATCATTTAAAAAATCACGAACGGCTTTACGAGCTACTTGACCTGAAATCCGGTGAAGGGCCCAAAGCGACGGGATTCGCGCCTTTGCCCTCTTCAATTGATCGATTTTATCCTCTTCAGCTAAGACCTCAATGGAACGATTAACCACTGAAGATCGCTCATCAGAGAGCCATTTAATTTCGGATCTTTCCCAATCCAGCTCAAGGCCTCGAGGATCTTCTATTTTCGGCATTCCTTCCTTTTGAATGCGATAAATCGCACCCAAAACGTGTGGCTTTGCGACCTTTGAAGTTGGACAACAGATCATGTACCAGCTGCCCGTATCCGCCACTAGCAAACTCCCGTCAGCATCTTCAATCACATCGGTCGGGTGAAAATCGTTCTGATCACTCTCAAGGAAAATTTCATTAGTTGAAGTGTAACTTGATCCGTTAGGGGTCAATCGGTGCCTCGAGATGCGACGCAGGTTAAAGTTTGAACAGAGAAGATCACCTCGAAGACCAAGAGCATTACTCTTCGGCATCACTATTCCCGAAGGAGCAGCCGGGCCCATCTGCGTTAATATAGGCAACAATCCCCCAGTATTAGGATGAGGCGAGAGGACACGGTCATTCTTCTTTCCATACATCCCGCCGTAGACAGCATGTAAAATACCGTCACGTTTACCGGGACCAGAAAGATCAAAAAAGGTACCACTAAGAAAACTCTCACCGCTTTCACTAAAAGCGAGGCCGACTGGGTTATTCATCCCACCGGTCATCACCACCTCAAGGCCTGTTCCATCAGGTCTAGCACGATAGATGTGAGCGGCACTCGATTTGAAAGTTTTGCCGTTACCTAACACGTGCGTCTGCGGAGCAAATGCTCCCTTGCACCAATAGAAATATCCGTCCACTCCCATGTAAGGTCCATGCATATCGTTACCGCAGCCCTCGATCGATCCGCCGTCAAACCAAACAGTCCGCATATCGGCTATATGATCTCCATCAGTATCTCGAAGCTTCCAGATGTGGGGAGGAGCCCCAACGTAAACGGATCCTTCATGTACGAGAATCCCTTCCGGGAACGGCAACCGGTCAGCAAAGACAGTCGAATCATCGAAGATCCCATCCCCATCCCTATCAACTAACCGTAAAACTCGGTGAGTTGGATTCTTGAGTTGGGTCGGAGCGTTATCTGTGTTTCCGGAACTGTCAGTAACGTACAGAACACCATTCTGATCGAAACTCATGTGAATGGGTCTTTGAACCAGCGGAGCCGCAGCGACACGTTTCAAAATATAGCCCTCAGGGATATTAAAAGTATGTGGCAGAAATGTTATTGTATCTCCTTTGCATACAAACCCCATAACCAAGAATAAGTGCAGCCATAGTAAATAACTTTTCATCGCGGCATACTACCACTTTGCTAAGCAACTATCTAAACATAATATACTCTCAAAATTACAATATTTTGATCAACTTGTAGAAAACTTGAATAGATTAGTCGATCACTTCTGTTCAACTGTTCCATCAGCAACCCAAGCTCTCAAGTAGTCCTGGTCCTCCTCGCTCAGTGAATCAATCAGAACAATGAATTTCTTATTGTCATCACGAATCAATTTCACTCTATCACCTGAAACTGCTGCTATTTTAGCCTTAATCTTAGTTCCTGATTTATTGGTAAAGACCCTTAACTGATCAACAGTGCCTGACTCCTGTTCACACCAACAGGGCAACTCTTGCAAAGAAATATTGGGTCCCTTGTATTTAACATTTAGAGCTTCTCCACCACCACCCTCAAAGTAAAACACTTCAATTTTCCTCCAACCCTTGCGAAGCTCGACTTCTCCAGACTTAGTAATTGGTGCATGAATTCCATTATTATCGACTATCAGCTGTCTATCCACAATCAATGCACTTCCATCATCACTGGTAGTTTGAAATGTGTACAACCCCGGCTCCTTGATATCTAAGTATCCTGTGAAAGCCAAAGCATAACCATCAGTTTTATCAGCCATTGTCAGATTAAAATCATTAGAAATGCCTGTCTTGAGAACTTTAAGATTACCAAAATCAGGTAAAGCCGACCAAGAGCCCTCATAATATTTATAACTGACTCCCAAGTTAAGCATTCTGACCCCGTACTTGCGAGGTTCAGCCTTACTGAAAGTTGACTCCGCCACACTACTCACAACTCCATCATCTCTATAAAATCTGGCACGAATGGTAGTAGTTTGTCCCACCTCTATTGGGTTAGTGTAAATAGGTGATTTTTTATCTGGAAGTGAACCGTCCAGAGAATAGTGAATACTCCCGTTACTCTCTATTGGCTTCAAATTGATTGTTGAGCTCTTTGAAAAGAGTCTCTTCCCGCCGATTTCCGGCGCACTACTACCAGTCCGAAAGGGGAATGCAGGTAACTCGTCATTGTTCCGCAGGTTAGTGTTGGACAGATGGTTCCAACCAAGGCGAACTAAGGCAGGATTAGGAACTTTCTTACTTGCCACTAACACTGTCTTACCATCGATTACTGCCTTAGCCGGATAAAACTTTCCATCTCCAGAAATCTCAAACCCGCTAATTTGCTCATTATTTCGCGTTTTTAATCCAGATCCAACATTATCAAAGTTCACCCTGATCATGTGCCCCTCTACATTCATTGACTTAAAGGTCGGCCCAGAAAAGGAACCGTCTCTTCCGTAATCTTTTGCAAGAGCCCAGAGAGCCAACCTCTCCCCTACTCCACGTTTGTCACGAGGATGGACTGGGTCTCCACCGATATCATTCGTTGAAACAATACCTGTATTCTTAATGGAAAGAGTACGGGCCTGCGCTTCCCAGAACAAAGGTAAATTTTCACCTAGCCCTGGTGCAAGTTGAACAAGATAGAAGGGAAAATCGCCCTGCTTCCAGATCTGACGCCAGGAATCAATCAGGGCCTTCTGTTTATCAAAGTAATTTGCTCTATCTCCTGCCCAGAAATTCGTTTCACCTTGATACCAAATTGCTCCACGAATCCCATATGGTATCACCGGAGCTATCATTCCATTATACCAAAAGGCCTGCCCTGAATGTGGGGAAAACTGTTCAATGGGCATACCCCCCACTGCCGCCTCTATTAGACCTACCGTAACATCAAGATCCTTAACAAGTTTTTTGCCAAAGAAAAACCCAGTTCCTGAAAATCCAGCTGCAGTCTCAGGTGAAGACAGAGCCCATGTCCCATTCACATCCTGTATAGGCGACTGCTTCCATGTAGTTGCAACATTGAACAATCGCAGCTTTGGATTATTTGCTGACTCTAATTCCTTTTCATAGTTAAGAACACCTTTCCACCAAGCCGCTCCATTCAATAATCCAACAGGAACCTCCATATTCGATTGTCCAGAACAAAGCCACACCTCTCCAGCCATCACGTTATTAAAAATAACAGAATTATTACCCGTGACAGTCATCACGTAAGGGCCTCCAGCCTTAAGAGAGGGCAAGTCAATCTTCCATTGACCGCCTCCATCTGCTGTGGTTTCAGCATTAATATTAAGATCTTTGCCCTTTAGGGTAAGAATAAGTTTCTCTCCTGCCTCAGCCCAGCCCCAAACCGGCAATTTTATTCCACGCTGAAGGACCATGTGATCACCAAAAATTTGTGGTAAGCGAACATCAGCACTTGCTGGATAATTCACAATGACAAGTAATAAGGGGATAAAAAGAATAATTAATACTGTGGATTTCATATGAATAGCTACTCCCTTGTTTCGATGAATTTGTATAAGATATTACTTATATTCAGTTCAGATTCACATCATTTAGAGCTAAAAAATAACATCCAATCAACTAACTAACCAATCACAAAATTCTTCTTTCCTTTTCTCATTTGAAATCAATCAAATACCAGAAAGGCTGGACTCCAACTCACTGCATAGCTAGCCTCAGGACTCAACAAATGAAATTGACTACACTTATAATTTCCATAATTCCATTAATCGTTACCCTATTCACCTCGAATGCCAAAGGTGAGGACTGGCCACAATGGCGAGGTTCAAATCGTGATGGCATATCCAAAGAAAACAATCTGCTTAAGGAGTGGCCAAAGGGTGGTCCACCTCTTATTTGGAAAGCTAAGGGCCTTGGAATTGGTTTTTCAAGCCTCGCTGTTGTGAAGGGAACGATATACACTCTCGGCGATCTAAAAGATGGTAGTTACACAATCGCCCTCGACGAAAAGAATGGCGCCCTACTCTGGAAAACAAAGATCGGCGACTCGGGTGGACATAGAGGATATCCCGGCACTCGCAGCACTCCCACCGTGAATGAAGGGCAAATCTTTGCATTAAATCAACACTCCGACCTCGTCTGCCTTAACGCCGATACCGGTAAACTCATATGGCAAAAAAACCTAGTCTCTGATTTTGGAGGGAAGATGATGTCAGGTTGGAAATATAGTGAATCCCCATTAGTGGATAATGATCAAGTAATATGTACTCCTGGAGGCAAGAACGGAACCATAGTCGCTCTCAATCGTAAGACTGGCGAAAAGATCTGGCAGACAAAGGAATGGACAGACACTGCCGCATATTCCTCCATCGTCATTGCTACCATTCATGGTACCCGCCAATACGTTCAACTCACCGGAAGTAGCGTTGCCGGCGTTGATCCCGATACAGGCGGAATCCTTTGGAAAGCAAATCGTAAAGGCCAAACTGCAGTAATTCCAACCCCGGTCATTACAGGAGACATTGTCTTCGTCACTTCAGGGTATGGGGTTGGTTGCAACGGGTTTAAAATAAAAGAAAATGGAGGCAAATGGTCAAGCGAAGAAATCTACGCAAATAAAACGATCGCCAACCATCATGGTGGAGTCGTACTAGTCGACGGCCACGTGTACGGATCAACAGGAAGCACTTTCCGGTGCATTGAACTCGAAAGCGGAATGGAAGTATTCAAAGAACGTAGCGCAGGTAAAGGTTCTACACTATATGCCGGAAACCGTTTTATCCTTCGCAGTGAAAAAGGTCCCGTAGCTTTAATCAAAGCTACCCCTAAAGGAATGACCGAAATAAGTCAGTTCGAGCAACCATATCGCAGCAAATACAAAGCATGGCCTCATCCTGTTGTTGCAAACGGCAACCTTTACCTTCGCGATCAGGATATTCTACTCTGCTACAAAATTAGAGAGGATTAGAGTACCTTTCGGAAATTTATCAATTCCAAAACACTCATTATCAATGACCGAGATGGGGGCATCTCTGGAATTCATCAACCTCGCAAAAAAACCAAAGTAAAAAAGTAGATTCTCCACAATGACAATTCATTAGTCATGGCCACTTTTTAATACCTACTACAGGCAGCGCAAACTCAAAAATTGCCTCCCATTTGGGCGTATCTGCAAAACGAAAGCAATCATAAATCTTTTTCTTTGGATTGCCTTTGTCCCATCGACGCAAGCCTAATAATAGGCCACCTTCATTTCGATGATCTACATGCCTATGTAAAATAAACGAGTCTATCCCATCAATAGATTCCACCAATTTGTAAGCATAGCAGTAGGCTGCTGCCTGAATTTTTTCACCGTCTGGCGCTTTGGGTGTATCAAAGCCCTGCTCACTTAATATGATCCGTCTCTGTTGTTTTTGATATAGCATTTCTGATTTCCTCATATGTGTTGTGAGCACGCGAAGGTTTTTAAATGTTATCCGGGGAGTGGTAGATTTTTTTGTAGCCGATTGGTCATTCCAAAATTTTGGATTGCGGAGGTTTTCGGGGTACGGATGAAAAGCCAGATGCCAATCAAAATCGCCACCATCTTTTGCAAGTTCAGCAAAATATGTAATGAATGGACGACCAGCAAATGTCTGTCCTTCATCACCTGCCTCATAACGTATGTTCCAATGGTGATCTAGTGATATATAAACACGAGCCCAAGATGATTGCCTTCGAACTGCACTATGTACTAGTCGCATGGTGCGTAGATAGTCAGCAGTAAATTCTTTCATAGTGACTCTTCCCATGTTGCTCCACCACCAATGAGAATTAACCTCATTGCCGATAATATAACCTACGACGCGTCCATTCTTTTTTTCCGGATGCGACCACCGTTCTGCAATAAATTCCATTATAGCAACAAACCAACGACGCCCATCTTCTGTGACGGTGTTAAATGCAGATAACGGGTTAGGACGTTCACGTGCAGCTTTTGGATGCATTATCAGCTTATTAATTTGTGTATTACCGGACTGATAAGCCAATACTATTAAATTAACTAAGACTCCCCTATCGGATAATTTTTTTATACTAGAATCAATTTTATTGAGATACGTTCTATTGAAGTAATATTCTCTACCGTCCTTAACCCATCTTGGATTGTCAGGGTCACTATTCGGATCAACTAATTGAGTAACATTAAAATTAAGCGCAGCGTGTTTTACTCCCAAAACTAAAGCATCTTCGACCATTTCAACTTGGAGTCCCTTCTTTGAATTCGCGACGGGGTAAGGCTCGTCATAACGCGATTTTTCGGCAGAAAGGTACAATGAAGAAAAAAACGTTATAATTATTGTGGGAAGTATGCGCTTCATTTGGCTTAAGACGTCTTACCGTTCTTCTTCATTAATTTTGATAGCTATTCAAACAAACTATCATCAAGAATCACTTTAAATACAGGGTAACTGCTATTGAAATTATTATTACAATAAAAAGAAAAAACCACATCCATTGCTACGCCTAAAAAATCTTTTAGTGATTAATTCAAACATTCACTCAATAATAAACATCCTTCTGCATTAGAGAAATGGACAAACAGAGATCACCCAAAGAGATTCATGATCGGTTCAGTGACACCGTCAGGAGTAACGTAGAAAGGGCGTTGCTCAACATTGTAATGGTGATCATGAGGGATTCCCAAGGCGCGATAAATGCTGGCGTGTAATTGCTGAGTAGAAACCGGATCCTTAACCGTAGTGCATGGCCTTTCATCAGCCGTCTCTCCATAGACGAATCCTTTTTTCGCACCTCCACCGAAAAGCAAGACACTACCTGCCCCTGTAAAATGCCGGTGCATACCATAGTGCTGAAGACCGTCAATCTTTGGCGGAACATTCACCTGGTCCTTGACCCTCTTCTCCGGCTTACCCTCCATCATCATGTCACGACTAAATTCGCTAGCAACTACAATTAGTGTACGGTCAAGTAACTTCCGCTCCTCAAGGTCCAGTACGAGCTGAGCAATAGGTGCATCAATCATAGTCTTAAGCTCCTTCATTCTGGTATGCCCATTGTCGTGAGTGTCCCAATATTTAAATGGGTAGTACCCATGAGTAACTTCGATGAAACGAGCGCCCGCTTCAGTTAGTCTACGAGCGAGAAGACATCCCAAACCGAAACGCCCTCCCACTTTATAAGTATCGTAGCTCTCCTTTGATTCTAGGCTAAGATCAAAGGCTTTGCGCGCCTTAGGGCTAGAGAGAAGACGGTGAGCATTATCGATCGACCTCAATAGAGATTCACGTTGGTATTCAGACCCATGCCGCTGCACCGGGCTCTTAGCGAGCAACTTCTTGTACTCTTGATAGCGCTTAGCAAAGCGCGTGTCGCTCATTCCCTCAGGCGGTTTAACAGCCTCAACGGCCTGATCCGGTTCAACGAGAAAGAATGGTGCAAACTCACTACCTAAAAAGCCCGCAGTATGAAATGCCTTGAGAGATTCTTTTTCACCACTATCAAATGTCTGCCCAATATCAATAAAGGCCGGAAGATCTGGGTTAAGCGGTCCAAGAGTACGAGAGACCCATGAACCAATGTGCGGAGCAGCGACCGTGAGCGGCGGCTCATAAGCCGTGTGCCAATGATACTGATGGCGACTATGAAGAATGAATCCAAGATCCGCTGCTTGATAAGTTTTAATCAAAGTGCCGCGATCCATCACTGCACCTATCTTTTCCAATCCTTCAGTGAATTTAAGACCATCAACTGCAGTATCGACAGCAGGAAAAGTGGACAGTACCCGCTTCGGATCGAGGCCCTTCTCATATGGAACGTAACGCTTCGGATCAAAGGTGTCGGTGCTGGCCATTCCTCCTCCCATCCAGAGAACTATTACTGTGTCGGCGGTGGAATTAAGCGCTTGTTCCTTTACCTTGGCAGCCGCAGACATGGACGGACAACCAGCAGCTAGCGCACCAAGTGTCGCGGTCGAAGCCGTCGAAATAAAATCACGGCGGTCAATATTAGTCTTCATTTATAGCTTTCTTATGTTTAATGAATTAACTGGAATTCTGGATGCATTGCAAGCATCCAGAGAAGGTCTTCGACGCCTTTAGCGTTAACCGGATCCCCTATAATTTTCTGAGCGGATTTTTTCTCTAGTTCAGACGGAAGACGGCCCAAGGCACTGGAAAAGATAGAGCCAACGATCAGCTCAGGCCCTTGTCCTGCTTTAACCCATGCCTGCCCGCCACGCATCATTAAATCGGCAACCGGCTTACCATTAGATAATTCTATTAACTGAGCAGTGGTCGCGGCCGATTCGCGTCGAGTGACCACAACATCACGCTTGGGTCGTCCAAGAGTTCGCATGAGCCTATCAAGGTTTCTCATGCCTGCCCTCTTTCGACCGGTGTCCCGATCCTTTGCATCAGAACTCGCCGCGAGAATGATCTGGTCAAGACCATCAAGAAATTGCTCAGCCGATATACGCCGCACGGCAGGGCCTTCGAAAATATATTCTTCTGCATCCTCATCAAAAGCCACTGATGGCCGCTGGTAGGCATTAGAAGTAAGAATCAAATTTATTGTGTGCTTTAGATCATAACCATGCTCAACAAGATCAACAGCGAGCCAATCGAGCAGGTCCTGGTTCCAACTCGGGTTATCCATTTCATCGACCGGTTCAACTAGTCCGCGGCCGAGAAATATAGCCCATAACCGATTAACTACTGTGCGCGCAAGTCTCCCATTCTTTGGTGAAGTTATGATTTTTGATAACTGCTTCACTCGCTCGGAGCGGGAAGCTTCTGGATCAATATTGCCAAGCTCCGGATAAAGAAATGCAGGAGAAGCCTTTTCGCCTGTCGGCTTATTACAACGATGAACATCCATGGGCCCGTCAGAAAATATCGAGGCCAGCGCATAGGTCTGCTTGAGCGTCCAGTCATTGATAAATGAATCATGGCAAGAAGCACATTTAATATTCAGACCTAGGAATACCTGAGCAACGTTCTGGGCTGCCTGCATCTCCGCAACCTGTGAAGCATTCACCGTTCCACGCCAAACAATACCTTTAATAAAGCCATCAGAACCATTCACCGGATCAATAAGTTCACGAACGAACTGATCATAAGATTTATTTTCGATCAGAGATTTTCTCAACCAATCAGTGATCTTTTTACCTCCCCCCCCATGATACTGGCGCGTATAACTATTACGAAAGCAATCATTCCAAAAAGTAATCCAATGCTCCGCATAACTCTCATTATCTTTCAGTAATTCAGAAACGAGGAGAGCTCGCTTTTCTTCACTTTTATCGGCACTGAATCTTTTAACCTCACCTGGACTTGGAAGTAATCCAATCGTATCAAGAAAGGCACGTCGCGCATATACTCCATCACTCACAAAGACCTTCGGGTCTAATTTGTGTTTCTTGTAATATGGAGACAAAAGACGATCAATCGGGTTCGGTTCAGGTCCTTGCGGAAGCTCAACCTTACGTGGAGCCACGGGAACATTTCGGAACTTTGCAAAAGTGAACCCCTTCTCCCATTGCAATCCCTGATCTATCCATGCACGCAAAAGTGCAACCTCAGCAAGAGGTAAACGATCACCCTTAGCCGGCATTAACTCATCTGGATCATTGCTCAGTAACAAATTAACTAGCAAACTAGCTGAACCCTTACCCTTAACGATTGCCGGACCACTATCTCCACCTGCCTCGACAGAATGCACATGATCGATACTGAACCCTCCCTTACTTTTCCCATTAGCATGACACTTGGTGCAGTTCTTCTCTAGAATCGGTTTGATATCGGAAGCAAAATCAACAATTTTCTTTATAGGATCCGGCATCTCTCGCGGAATCGGCGGAGCCGCGAACCCAAGGGAAGTTATCAGCATTGCGATGACTTGCCAGATTAAAAAAAATGCCATTTTTTGACCCATAGTTTGTTGAGCGGTTAAGCTTAATTTATTTTAGGTCCAATTTTATCAGTTGTCAGGCCAAATCGAATAACTTAACAACACTGCTATCCTTACAAAGCAAAGAGTACCGATTCACTACTGCAATAAAAATTAGCAAAAGCCATTCCTAGGATTTTTTCTTAGCTAACGAAAGATAGGAGCAGTTCAATCATGGATTAAATGAAAGCTGTATTCTTTTTAGTTTTGACCTTTAAGGACTGACTCAACAGCCACAAGCAATTCCTTAGGCTGATCAGTTCCAATTCTATATTTGCGTTCATTCTTGAGCTGAATTTCAATGGCATCTAGTCCCGACACATTATAAAGCCAACCACTTCGAATCTTTTTGATGCCAAAACCATTGTACCATCGATTCCGAACTACCTTCACCCTACAGATGTCAGCAATAGAAAAGTTCTTCCGGATCAGACCAATACCAAATGAAAGAGAAATATCGCTTGGAGATATCCGAACAGTCAATGAATGAAAAAGAATAAAAATCACCGCAAGCATCACAATTATAGAGGCTAGAGCAATAGTAGCTCCTTTATCACCTAAAGCCAACATCAACACAAATATACTACCAAAGAAAAGCAGACACGAACCTAGCATAACCCGGATGTATTCTCCAGGCTGTGTATGTTCATACAAGTACATCTACAATTCATTCTATTCTCAATTCTGGACTCTTTACATCGATAGTATCGTTACTTAAAACTAATTAATGCTCCGTTTGATTGCCAGTTTCATCTTTTGCCTTAGTTTTACATCCGCTGAAGAAACACATTGGAGCCTACGCCCGCTTGAACAACCGGCTATTCCTAAAAGCAATCACACCTCTCCAGTCGATGCCTTTATTTGGACGCAACTTGAAAGTGCTGGACTCTCATTCTCGGCCCTTGCAAAGAAACGCGTATGGATCAGACGTGTCTATTTTAATCTAATAGGGCTACCACCTTCGCCTGCAGAAATTCATGCTTATCTTAATAACACTCAACCTAATGCAGAGGAGCTAGTAGTAGACAAGCTCTTAGTAAGCCCACGTCATGGTGAACGTTGGGCAAGGCATTGGATGGACGTTGTGCGATACGCTGAAACTCATGGTCATGATGAAGATGCTATACGGGAAAATGCCTGGCCCTACCGTGATTGGCTAATCCGTGCATTGAACGACGATATGCCCTACTCCAACTTTGTCCGTTCACAGGTTGCAGGTGACATGATAATTGAGGACGTTCCGGATGCTACGGCAGCAACAGGATTCCTCGCCTGCGGACCATGGGATTCGAGTTCACAAATGGGAATTCAAGATGGCACCACAGACAAAAAAATCGCTCAGTACCTAGATCGTGACGACATGCTCAGCGCAACTATGTCAACTTTTACGAGTACCACCGTTCATTGTGCACGGTGCCATGATCATAAATTTGATCCCATTTCACTGCAAGATTACTATTCCTTGCAAGCCGTATTTGCCGGAGTGGACAAGGCTGATCGCCTTTTTGATAATGACCAGAAGATCTCCCGCAAGCGCGCCAGTTTACTTGCAGAACAGCAACAGTTCGCAAATAAAATAAACGATCCAGATGTTACCAAAGAGATTTCGATTTGGGCTACAAGGTTAGAAAGAAGTTTACCTGTATGGGTTCCTTTAATCCTAAAAAAAGTAAACTCTTCGACTGGAACGCCCCACACTGTACTGCCCGATAATTCTGTTCTATTTAAAGGGACTCCACCAGAAAGGGACACATACAATATTAGCGGCATCACTGATCTTAAAAAGTTAACGGCCGTGCAGATCGAGGTTCTAACCGATCCTTCTCTCCCCATGAATGGGCCCGGTCGTGCACCTAATGGCAATTTACATCTGTCTGAAATTCACGTCCATATCGACGATCAACCAGTGCCAATTATTCGTGCCTCGTCCGACTTCAATCAGGCCGATTGGGAAATCGGCAAAGCATTTGATGGTAATGAACAAACCGCATGGGGCATCCATCCTCAAGAAGGGCAATCGCACCAATCCGTATTTATCTTTAACGAACCGATCTCAATCTTCAAAGAGACGAGTATTAAAATCACACTCAAGCAACTTCATGGAGGAAGCCATTTGATTGGTCGATTACGAATCGGGTTAACAGACGGTAAGGACCCTGACGGTGAGCTATCAATCCCAACAAAAATAGCCAATATTATTAAAATACCTAGAGATGGGCAATCCTCTGAGCAAAAGAAGGCGCTCGCCTTGCACTACTTAAAGACCAAAAATTCAGAAGAGCTAGCTACCCTCCCTGAACCGGGCAAAGTTTTCGGAGTTACAAGTAACTTTACTGCTCTCGGAAACTTTAAACCTGCCATAAAACCTCGTGTAGTACACATTCTGGAAAGAGGAGACATCCACTCACCGCAAGAGGTTGCTACCCCAGGAACACTGTCCTGCATTACTGGATTACCATCAAGATTTCAGATCCCCAAAGAACATAATGAGGGTGCACGTCGTCTGGCCCTGGCTAACTGGCTATCAGATCCCAATAATATTCTAACATGGCGCTCAATCGTTAACCGTGTATGGCACTACCACTTCGGTCGCGGAATAGTTTCAACTCCTAACGATTTTGGCAAGATGGGAACTGCCCCAACCCACCCAAAACTACTGGATTGGTTAGCTGTTGAATTTCGCAATCGTGGCGGAAGCCTAAAGTGGCTACATAAAACGATCGTCTTAAGCACGACGTACCGCCAATCAACAAACGATCGCCCTGAATGCCAGGCCATCGACTCCGGAAACAAACTCCTCTGGCGTATGAATCGTCAGAGACTCGATGCTGAATCCATTCACGATACCGTTCTCAGCCTTTCTGGCATGCTCGACTTAACGATGGGCGGACCCTCTGCACGACAATTTACTAGTAAAAAAGGAATACATATTACACCGACGCTCAACTATCTCGGCTTCAATCCAGATGACCCTGCAAACCTAAGACGAAGCGTCTATCGATTCGTCTTCCGAACCGTACCTGATCCGCTGATGGAGGCACTTGATTGCCCAAACGCATCACAACTGGCACCTCGCCGCGAATCATCAGTTACCGCACTGCAGGCACTGGCAATGTTAAATAATCGGTTCCTCGTACGGCAATCAGAGCACATCGCTAACAAACTTAAAAATGAAACCGATCCTACTGGCGAACTGTTCCTACGAGCTTATGGCCGCCCAGGCACAGCGTCAGAAATTATGGCTGTGACAAACTATAAGAACGCCCATGGCCTGGCAAATACTTGCCGAGTTATCCTCAACAGTAGCGAATTTCTCTACATCCAATAATCCAAATGCGATCACCAATCAACAGACGTGACTTTCTTCTGCGCAGCGGCGGCGGATTCGGTGGTCTGGCTATGTCACAGGTGTTGGGGTCTAATAATTCAATCCCTCACCACACACCCAAGGCAAAACGCGTAATTCAGTTATTCATGAATGGCGGCGTTAGCCAAATGGACACTTTTGATCCTAAACCAAAACTAAAAGAACTTAATGGCCAAACCTTCGATCCCGGTGCCGGAGAACTGGTTGAGTCGGTAACCAATTCGCCCGGATTCAAAGTACTAGCAAGCCCCTTTGAATTCAAACAACACGGCCAAAGTGGTCGTTGGGTCAGTAGTGTTTTTCCCCATATGGCTAAGATAGTCGATGATCTCACATTCCTTACATCAATGACATCTAAGACTAACGTGCACGGATTGGGTAGCTACATGCAAAATACCGGATTCACTCTACCTGGATTCCCATGCATGGGCGCCTGGATCAGTTACGGTCTGGGAAATATCAGCAAGGACCTGCCGGAGTTTGTCGTAATGCCTGATCCAAAAGGATTACCCTACAACAACCTTGGAAATTTTACCGCCGGCTTCCTTCCAGCAAAACATCAAGGCACAGTAATCAACGTTAAAAGTAATTCACCGATCAATTACCTGTTCCCGCCTCAGGAGGCAAAACAAATTACACCACAAAGCGAATCGGACGGCCTTGAACTTCTAAAATCCCTCAATCAAAACTACGCACAGAGATTCCCATCTGACTCTCAACTTGAAGCGCGGATTAAATCTTATGAACTCGCCGCACGAATGCAGTTAAGCGCACCTCATATTTTCGATCTGTCGGGGGAAACAGAGGTAACTAAAAAACTCTACGGTCTAGAAGGAGACAAGACAGCGGATTTCGCAAGGCGCTGTATCATTGGCCGCAGAATGCTTGAAAGCGGTGTTCGCTTCGTACAAATCTGGAGCGGAGCAGGTGGCCCAACCAATAATTGGGATAACCACGCCAACATCAGTACCGAACTCCCAAAAATGACACAGCAAGTCGATCAACCAATCGCCGCATTAGTAAGAGATTTAAAATCTCGCGGCATGCTCGAAGACACACTTGTAATCTGGACAACCGAATTTGGCCGTATGCCTTTCAGCCAAGGTAAAGCTGGTCGTGATCACAACGGGGGCAGCTTTTTAACCTGGCTCGCCGGAGCCGGTATAAAACCAGGCATTGCTCATGGACAAAGCGATGAGTGGGCATGGAAAGCCCAAAAGGAAATTTGGTGTTATGACCTTCACGCAACCATTCTACACCTCCTAGGAATAGACCATGAAAAGCTCTCAGTCCGCCATAACGGCATAAACAGACGACTCACAGACGTACACGGTCATGTAATTAATGAAATCTTAGCGTAGAGGGAAAAATCAAGCGATGACGCCTTCTATTACCCTACCATGAACATCAGTGAGACTTTCTTTGCGTCCTTGGTGGAAGTAAGTAAGCAATTCATGGTCTATACCCATAAGATGTAGAATAGTGGCATGTATATCATGCACATGGGCACGATCGACCATAGCTTCAAAACCAAATTCATCGGTTTCTCCATAAACTGTTCCCCCCTTGACCCCACTACCAGCCATCCACATTGAAAAACCATAGGGATTATGATTACGACCAGGTGCATCTTTACCTTCACTGAAAGGCATGCGACCAAATTCCCCCCCCCACACCACTAAAGTTTCATCAAGCAAACCTCGCTGATCAAGATCCTCTAGCAGAGCAGCGATTGGCTGATCCACTTCTGATCCATGACGACCATGATTCTTTTCTATTGATTCATGAGCATCCCAAGTTTCTTCCAAATGGCCCCCACCGGAGTATAGTTGTATAAAACGGACACCTCTTTCAACTAGACGTCGAGCAATCAAACAATTCTTACCAAATTCATCAGTGGGAAACTTGCCCACACCATACGATTCTAATGTTTGACGAGATTCATCCGAAAGATCCACAGCTTCTGGAGCTTCGGCCTGCATCCTGTAGGCGAGTTCATAATTCTGAATTCTCGCGGCAAGCTCCTCCGATTCTTCTCGAGCAATAAGATGCTTGCGATTGAGTTTATCAAGGAAGTTGAGTTGGTTACGCTGTGCCTTACCTGTAAAATTCTTTGGGCCATTCAGATCAAGGATTGGACTTCCCGTTGGGCGGAACAGAGTCCCTTGATAGGTTGCAGGCATGAATCCACTTGACCAGTTCGGCATTCCACTGATTGGCCCTCCTCTCTTATCCAACATAACAACATAAGAAGGAAGGCTATCATTTTCACTTCCCAGTCCGTAGGTCACCCATGTTCCAAGAGAAGGACGCCCAATTAATGGCATCCCTGTATTCATCTGTACTAGAGCAGATCCATGAGCATGACTATCAGCGTGACAAGAGCGTATCACCGCCAACTTATCGACGTGCTTGCGGATATTTGGAAAATAATCTGAAACCAAAATTCCACACTCCCCACCAGGGCGGAATGGGCGCCAATTAGGGGTAAGAAAACCTACCCTCCTTCCCCCAGAATTAATGTATCTTTTATCTTGAGGTAAAGATTTACCAGCATACTTCCGTAACTCAGGCTTATAATCGAAAGTGTCGACCTGACTGGGTCCACCATTCATCATTAAGAAAATACAGCTCTTAGCCTTTGTGTTGAAATGAGATGGCCTAGGAGCTAGAGGGCCATCGGCACCGAGACTCTTTTGTGGAAAAAATCCACTTCCAGAAAGCAGCGATGTTAATGCGAGACCAGAAAAACCGCCTCCCATTTCCCAAGCAAATTCCCTTCTAGTCTGTCCACATGGGAAAGAACTTCTATGTGTTCGATTAATCAATATACAGAAATTCGTTAGAGTTAAGTAAAACGTGACAAACTGAAGCAAGCCCTTGAAGTTCTGGATCCATGACCGGCTTTTTCTTCAAAGAATGAGTCATAGTTAAATTGTATTTTTGAGCAAGCAGTTTACTGATAGATTCTATTTCCTGCGGCTCTAGTTGACGCTCATAGACAAGCAATTCCGCAATGTCACCGTTCCAGTATTCTCCTTCTATATTTCCTTGTTGCCCAATGACCCATTCCGTGTCCATTCTCCTTTCCTTCAAAGAAGAACCTCGGTCCGCCAAAGTCTGCCCATTAAAATTAATTTGGCTACCTAAGCTTCCACTAGATGCAGAAAGAATAAATGGATTTCCGGAGGCACCTGTGATTTTGTTATTACTTGAAAAATCATCAGAGAACCTAACCGTCGATTTTCCAGTTAACCCCAAGAACAACGAGCTAGTTGAGTTTTCTGCGCGGCCATTCCAGTTAGAAATAATTTCCCGGTGCTCCTCTGAAGAGGAGCGATCACTTGCAACTGCAAGGAGTGTAAATTCCTGCCCCTTGATCACCTGCCCCTTAATTTTAAGGAACTCCTTTTTGCCACTGAACCGTATAGCAGGTTTCTCTCCTATGGCTTTGCCTACATAAATTGGCCTCCTCTCTGAATCGGCCTGAGTCACATCATGTCCATTACCTGAACGGTCTTTCCAAAGTAATAATTTACCATTAGGATCAGTAGTTTTTCCAACGTCAGCAGACACCCAAAAACGAAGCCCTGAACTGAGCACTTTATCCACAGCACGTGATTGACCCCTTACTTTCATTGCCTGATCATTGATATCTTTGAAATGGTTCACCTGTTGATTATAATGATCCAACGCAATAGTTAGCTCATCTACGAACGGAGCACGCCCAAGAATCTTTTTCCAGGCAAAGACAATTGCATCCTTTTTAGAATTAGAAACCTCATTGACATGATTAGCCAGTCGTTGACTCCTTGCGTGAACAAAATGATTATTTAGCATTGCGAGTGATTGCGAAACGACAGTCGTTGAGTTGCGATTACCGCAAGGTTTCTCACTACTTGGAAAATCAAATGCCGTCATGAGCGGAACCAAGAGATGCCGCTTAGAAATCATATAGACACTTCGGCGAAATTGTTCCTTGAGAGGCGACGGAGTCCATGCACTACTCTTGCGCGAAAACCCTTCCAAAGCTTCCGAAGCAAGTTCAGGATAAAAACTTTCCCCACCCATTCGTAAATCAAGTTCTCCAGAAACATGCAGTAAGGAATCTCTTAATGCCTCCGCATCCATTCGCCGCCTATTATTTCTCCAAAGCAGATTATTGCCCGGGTCAACCTCTATGCATTTCTCCGCGTTCGAATGAAGGGAACTTTGTTGATAGGTTTCGGATAGTACTATTTTCCGTATGACTCCCTTAATGCTCCAGTCCCCCTTAATAAAGTCAGCCGCGATCCAATCCAGTAATTCAGGGTGAGTTGGCCGAGCCGATTTAAAACCAAAATTATTTGGGGTAGCTACAATTCCTTTACCCATTAAATGCTGCCAGATGCGATTGACCATCACACGGGCAGTGAGAGGATTGCTTGGATTAGTAATAAACTTAGCAAGTTGGAGTCTGCGCCAAGATGTTCTGGATTCTTTGGGCGGACTAATTAATGGACGGTCCAGATGAGGAGCCAATGAAAGATGCCCAGGCTCAATAACCTTAGATTTTTTATGAGGATCGCCATTAATTAATAAGTGTAATGGTGGTGGGTTACGATGAATGTCAGTCCAACCAAAAACTTCCTTGTACCCTAACTGCTCAGCACTCGGTCCTCCCATAATTGCTGCGCTACCTGGCTCAATTGTTCCTGCCCAAAAAGCAGCGGCCATGCGATAGTAATCCTGTTGCGGTATAGGATCAAATTTATGATCATGGCACCGCGCGCACCGTACTGCCATACCAAGAAAGGCAGTACTAACCACATCCACCATATCTTCAAGTCTTTCGTATTTATACTCTTGTGCATCATTCGGCTCATCATTCCATGTCCCCGCACGCAGCATCCCCGTAGCAATTACCGAGGACTCACTGCTATTATCTATTTCGTCTCCTGCTAATTGCTCTGTTACGAACTGATCATAAGGCATATCAGAATTGAAAGCTTTTATGACCCAGTCTCGATATTTCCATATATGAGGCTTTACAGCATCACGCTCGTACCCATTCGTTTCTGCATATCGAACAACATCAAGCCAGTGCCTTGCCCATCGTTCTCCAAATCTTGGGGAATTTAATAATTGTTCTACCAATTCCGAGTAAGAATTCTTATCGTTGGAATGAGCAAAATCTTTTATCTCTTCATGACTTGGAGGAATTCCAATTAAATCAAAATGAAGTCGACGAATTAAAGTATGCCTATCAGATGGAGGAGAAGGCTTAATGTTTTGTTCCTTTAAACGATTTCTAACAAAGGCATCAACTGGTTTAACATTTTCCTCGCCCGATATTTCAGGAACTACAGGTTGTTTAACTTCGCTCAATGACCACCAATCAAGACCGGCCCGATCTGCACCTGTAATTGACTGCAAAGAAAGCAAAAAAAATCCCAGAATTTGAGAACAGGCACGCATAATTAAAGTAAATTATGACGAATTTAAATATCATGCGATAGAAAACTTTTACTTGTAATACTCAACCTTACGCGGTTTTACGCCAAGCTTCTCGTAATTAAAACCGGCCTTTAACGGCTTATAATCGCCAATGATTGCAACAGAACTGTCCGGTTTGATGTTTTTCCCCATACCCAGTCCCCAGTAAACCGCGTTTACCGTCATTCTCCTTACCCCATCATTTTCCAAGTCCTTCGCTGACCCCATTGTGAAATGAAAAACCCTCGAATCCAGACCTTTGTTTCCTGTCCATTTTTTTGTCCAAGCGACAGGCAATGGTTCTTTCTTGGTGTTGGGCGAAGCATCCTTTTCAAGATTGATCAATGGCTGCCCTAAAACCAATGATGTGCAATCCTTTGGGAAAGGATTCTTGTCATTATGGCACCGGTAAACATCGGAAGTTCCCCAAATATCCCCCACTCCGGCAAGAATAGGATGTTTTTTGTTTTCAGAGACAATAACACCGCGCGTTGCTTCACGATGCCAACCACCGTGATGCCCCATGAAGGTACCGCCCAACATTTCGCGCAATGAAACATTTTTTCCGCCCTTCTTGTATTGTAATTCACCCCAGAAACCATGATTGGCAGTCCTCAGTGCAATGAGTGGTTTTCCAGAATCAAAGTAATCATAAAAGTGTTGCATCTGCTCTTCCGGTAGATGCATGAATCGCGAAATCCAAATCAAGCAGTCAGCTTTCGCCAAACGACCAAGACCTGGAATATTATGTCGTTTTGTTTTGTCTTTAAACGGAGCCGGCATCGTCGGATCAACCTCACCTTTTTCATTAACCGAAAACAGAACAGTGCAATCAAATCCATGATGTTTGGAAAGAACTTTTGCCAACATCGGCATGGATTGTTCACTGCGATATTCCTGCTCAGCCGCAATCAGGACAACGTGCCGATTCTTTCCGGGGCCTTTAAGTCCTGGATAAGTTAACCATAAGTCACTTTGATTGGCGGTGGTTTTGGATTTTCTTTGTTGAGCTTCCAGGCCCTCTGAAAAAATCATACAGAGAATGGATAAAAAAGTGATTTTGATTTTTTTTATAAAGTATAGGTTCATTATTCTTCCGATTAATTATTTGGAGTAAATTTCCAGAATCCCCAAGCGCTCATCTTATTGCCCAAGCGTTAACCGTAGCCATTGCGTTGACCTTCATACGATTTCTGTCATTTCTCCGGTGCTGTCCGCGAACTTTTCCGTTGGAGTATCTACGGCATTGAGCATGGCGACAAACAGGTTTGCCAACGGCACCTTTTTGTCGCCCTCAAAAGAGTGCAGGTTCCCGTGCTTAAAGCCAAGCGCATTTCCCCCCGCCACCTGAATCGGATAGTTCTTGGTACTGTGAGACGCGTGCGGATGGGCTGACCCCCAAATGACTACCGTCTGATCTAGCATATTGCTGTCGCCTTCCGGAGTATTTCGCAAGCGCTCCAGAAAGTAGGCGTGCTGCTTGGCACGCCAGTTATCCCACTTTCCTGATTCGGTCGGGCGCTTGTGGGCGATATCATGAGTAGCCCCTTTGTAGCCGAGCACATAGTTGGCGTAGTTCCACATCTCACTGCCACTGGAATGCTCACTTTCGAGCATGAGGGTGGCAAAACGGGTGGAATCTGTCTGGAACGCAAGATAGAGCAAGTCATACATGCATCGCGTGTATTCCTCCGGGTCCTTGTGAGAAACCTCAAGGTTCAGCCCCTTGGTATCGACATTCAGCAATGGCTGGTGCGTCCACTGGCTGGTGCGTTCGACACGCTTTTCCAAAGCGCGTATGGAGTCGAGATACTCCTCCACTTTCTGTTGATCTTCTTTTCCAAGCCGACTCTGAAGTCTCTTGGAGTCCTCCATCATCAGATCGAGCACACTTGCCTCGCGTTTGAGGTTGGCGCGAACTTGCTCGATCCCTTTGCCTGCGTAGGGGTTGAACAGGCGGTTGAAAATCTCCTGTGGTCGGTGCATCGACGGGATCGGGCGGCCGGGACCGTAGTGCGAGAGTGTCTTGGCACTGCCATATGCGCCCGTGCCACCCTCGGTGCCTAACACGAGTGAGGCGTAGCGAGTCTTATGTCCGTTCACCTTCGCGGCAAGTTGATCGACGGATATGTTGTTTGATTTTTCCGTTCCCGACATGTTGGCTCCGGTGGCGAAAACATCGCCACTGCTGTGACCGCCCATTTCAAGTCCACCTGCGTGATCGAGACCCCTGAGGTAACTCACAGAGTCTTTCAGCAGCGCGAAAGGAGCTGCCGATTGATTAAAGGTTAGCGGGCCGGAGTCCTTGCATGGCCACCAGTTCCAGTCGTGGTGCAAGCCGTCCTTGATTTTCGGCTCATAGACACCATAAGCGATGTAGCTTACTATCATGCGTTTTGGCAATGCCTGGCCTACTGCCGCCTTGCCCCAAGACATGCCTTGAAGAAATGGCAGAGCCAGTGCGGCGCCACCACCCCTGATAAATTCGCGTCGATTAATGTGCCAGGATTTCTGTTCCATGTAATTATTCTTCCTAGCTTTTAGTTCCTGTGAATATAGGACTCTGGCAAACTAACACAATTATATTCTGCAGTTTGTATCCATCATCCTCCGCCAACTTAAGCAATTTCTTGATTTCAAATCGATCACGGTAGGTGAGCTCTCGGCCAATAGCGTATGTCATAAATCTGCGGACGACGTTTTCCACGATCTCATCCTTTCTCTCCTTGAGCAGATACTTCTTGAGCTTCATCATTCCGTCAACCGCGGGGCCATGAGGTAAGCGCGAGGAGGCGTCCACTTCCTCTGTGTAGATTGATCTCAGATAGGCCTGATAGTCTGCGAAGGTCTTGTCTTTCTGATGATTAAAACCCCGCACCCGAACCTTGTCTTTGGGAACCAAGGGCTGGTATTTCCCGATCGCGCTGTAGCGTTCGAATGGTATTCCCCACGGATCAAGCCGAACGTGGCAATCGTAGCAGCTTTCTTTATTTCGGTGAAGTTCGAGCAGATTCTTGATGGAGGTAGCGTCATCAGCAGAATCACCTGCGGAATCAGATAGCGCCGGCACTTCGGCAGGTGGTGGCTTGACCTCGTCGCCCAGAATCGCCTCACGCAACCACACCGCACGATAGATCGGATGAGGGGCAGAACCTGTGGAATTTCCTACCAACACAGCCCCCTGTGTCAGAAGCCCTCCAAGATGATACTCAAGTTTAATCGGAACGGCACGCAGTTTCAATCCCTGCACGCCGCTTACACCGTAATGCACCGCGAGCGGTTCGTTGAGGTAGGCGAAATTAGAGTCGATGATATTCATGACACTCGCGTTGTTTCTTATCAGTTCGCTAACGAAGCCCACCGTCTCCTCGTGCATGTAGTCGCGGATGCTCGGGCGGAATAACTGCTCCTGCCCACGTCGCTCGCCGAGGTGCACGGTGTAGAGAAACCGCGGAAAGAGATCATGGTTGATGTTCACCGTTTTCATCTTGGCGATACTCAGCCACTGGGTGGAGAAGTTCTCGACAAAACTGTTGGCACGATTATCCGCGAGGAGTCGACGCGTCTGGACCTCCAAGATTGCGAGATCATTCAACTCCCCTGAGGCAGCAAGATCAAACAGCTTCTGATCCGGCATACTTCCCCAGAGGAAATAGGAGAGGCGCGAGGCGAGTTCGTATAACTTCGTCGCGGCGGGTTGATCAATCACCGTGTGATAAAGAAACTGCGGTGAGATCAGCACCATCGCCAACGTCTCCCGCATAGCCTGCTCAAGAGTATCTAATTCGGCATCATAGATTTTGTAGATCTGAAAATAATGATCAACCTCTTCCCTATCGACAGGTCGCCGGAACGCCCTCGTCATGAAGCCTTTGATGACCTCATAAGCGTACTCGTCGGTCTTTGTGCCACGCAGAGGTGATTCAAAGAGGATACGCATATGGTGCTCTGGCGGCCAAACATCAATCACTGGGGCCTCAAACTCGATCAACTCAAGGATCACGCGGGGAGCCTTGCCGCTCCAGGAGTCGTCAAACCCGCTCTTGCGGTGGTCGTTGAGTTCTCCATTGTCAAAAATATTCTGAGCTGTGATAGTGATGCTGGGAGGGCGTATCTTATTTCTGTGCTTGCTTGCCGGCTGAACAGGGATGTTTTCGATGCGTCCCCGAAGCTCAAACTCCTCGGGGTTGTCAGGAGTATTTGTCAGATGAACAATTCCCACTTCCTGATAGATGCCCGATCCTGAATCATGGCGGAGGTCGGTACCCATCACTAGACGGAGTGCCACTTCCTGAAACCCAGGCGGGAAATTCCCCGATGCCTTGACGCGAATTCTGAACTCACCGGTCTTGGGCCAGCTTTTCAAGCCGACGGTTTTCCTGCCGACGCCAGGCCCGTGATATACGCCGATCTCGGCCTGGGTCAATCCGTTTTTTGCAGGTTGACCATGTTCCCACTTCGTAATTGTTTGGTGGACTTCCGGTTTTTCAGGATCGACGATCGCACTTGCCATCGCTTTGCGTGCCGCCTCCTTATAGCGAACTAACTGATCTGGCCCAATCATCATCAATTCCGCAGTATTATGGAAATGATATGGTCTATCCGGATCAACGGGAAGATTTTTGGACAGCTCGAGTTCAAAGCCCAATAAGTCCCGCATCGTGTTCTGATACTCAAAGTTAGTGAGCCGACGTGTCGTTGTAGCCACTGGGAGCTTACTCGCTTTTTTGACGTAGTCACGCAGACCTGACTCGATCCACTTGACGGTGGCGGCGCGATCCGAAGCACTCGGCTGATTTTCCTCCCCTTCCGGCGGCATGTCCTCATGCTCTAAAGCATCGAGAATAAGCTCCCATCGTTTCGACTCCTGACCTGCAGCCAAGTCACCGTCGAGGCTGTGTAAAGTAATCTTGCCTTTACTTTTTTCCGGTCCGTGACACTCAATGCAGTACCTTTTAAAAAACGGTTTAATTTGTGATTCAAAACCGAATTTCCCTGAAGAGATATCAGTGGCAGAGGCTACCCCAGAAAGAAACAGAAAAACCGATACCGATTCAAGCACTACTTTGATGCGGGTGCGTAGTGAATAAAATTGCATCATTAGACGATTATTTTGCCTCTATTTCAGTGAAGGCAGTTTTTGTTCCTCAATTTGTAGGGAGAGATGACCGCGTGGCGGTTGAAGCCCACGACGTGGATGATTGTAACGCAAGAAACTGGTCACCGCGAGAGTGACCTTTCCTCCTTTTATTTCATCGCGTAAATCGCTATAAATATAGCACCCGCGAGGCTGCCCCCCCTGCCTGACTGCAACTCCGGTTTTTGACTCGCCTAGTAACTTACCATTGAGATAGATGGCGTAACCTTCGCCGGAATTCACGTGAGCCGATCCACCCACAACGATGCGGTAACGGTAATCTTTCTTCAGCGGCGGAAGCTCTACCGTGCAACGAACCAGCAGGACTTCATTTTCCCATAAAGTATGCGGTTTTTCACTACAACGACAAAATATTGCTGTGCATGTTTCGGACAGCTGTGCCAACTTACCGTCTAGTTGCCCAAATGGTTGCAGGCCTTTTTTCCAGCCTGCCTTACCTGCATCGAACTCAGGCATATTCCAAATCTCCATACCTGTGGGATAGGTTACTTTACGGTAGCGACTACCTTTCTCCTTTGGTTGACTCTCCTTCGGATCAAAGCTGTAGTAACTCCACTGTAGTTTATTAAAATCAGGACCGAAAGAATGCCAATCGTAATCATCGATCCCAGCCGCACGGTAGCAGTTGGCAAGCCCATACATTGCGCCACGCAAAAACTGATTTTCTCTTTGCGGCCGTTCATCGGATACTTCTTGAAGTAGAACCTTGCTATAACGCGGATTGGCAATATAAGAAGCTACGATACCATCAAGGATAATTGGCTTCAACGCTTTCTGCGCAGCGGATTTTTTCTCTTCCGACAGCTCCGCTCCCTTCTCTACAATGACGTGTTTAGGACGCGGAGCCAGCGGAAAGGATTCCGCTTTTCCGCCGAGAATCCTGACCATCGCGCGCCCTAAGGCATCCCCAATCAACATGTAGGTCTCGGCATTTCGGTTGTAGTGATAATCCTCACCCTTTGGTGACTCATCGATCTCGCGCCAGAAATCACGGGTGTCGACTGAAGCAACGTTATCGCCATACTCTGGGTGTTTCTTGGCATCACCAACGGCCATCTGGGCCTGGTGAATATTCAAAAACTTCTCCTGCATATTGTGCCCGCCAAATCCGATAGTAGCGACCACTGTCGGCAGTTTTGGCAGTTTAAACTCCTTACGAACGTCATTGATCAGGTTACTCAAATTTTTTTCGTATTCTTCGATCAATGCCTCACTGAAGCTGTCCTTGTGGCCTTGGAACCAGACAAACCCAGCAATCTCATAACCCTGCCCCTTGTAACCAGGAACGACCTTGGCAATGTTATTCAAAGTCTTGCTAACACCTTCGATCATTAGCTTATATTCGGCTGATTCGAACTGATTATCGGGATCAGTTCGACCACTAGATGGTGGACGAAAGTCAAACCCTAGCGAGCGATTACCTTGAGCTGTCTTGATCAACAGAACCTGCTCTCCATGAAACGTGCCAAGCACATGGCCAAATCCGAGTTCCGGACCAATGGACTTACCGTTGGATATGGCACTCAGAGGTGAACCCTTGCCGTCCTTCGCCAACCGTGCCTCCTGAAAATAGACATCTTGTCGAACCGTCCATTCGCCTTTTGCATCTACCAACCAGGGAAACTTTCCCTCCCGCTTGGCCACTGCCTCAAGATCACCGTTACCCAAGAGATCAATCTTTTGCATCCAGAACCTCGGAGGGACGCCCTTGGACCCGGAGATCTTGAACTTGTAACGTTTGTCTGGTCGGAGCGTGATAGCTTGCTTGACTGGCTTGTCACCCAACTCGCGCCGGTAGACTTCCTTGCCATCGATTTGCATAACACTGTAGGAATTATCACCAAATCCACAGTGTAATTGATAAACCCCATATTGGGGGACCACCAACTGTCCTTCGGCAATCGGCTCATCGGTCTTCTTACCACTGGGAAGATAAATGGCCAATGGAGAAGCCTTGTAGTTGCCCACTTTATAAATCTGTAAGGGTCCATCAGGAACACCGGAATCCGAGCTCAAGAAGACTCCATCATAAACATTCTTGGCTCCACTTAAGTTACCCATGCCAACCATGTTAGACTGGCCGGCCAAAATATAGACCTTAACCGGTTTGGTTACATCACCCGGTTTACCATCAGGATCGGGCAATGGAAATGGAACTTCAGCGGCAAGTGTTGAGTAGAACAGTAACGCTGAGGCGGATAAAAGAAGAATTAATCGGATCATGTGGAATGGTTTCATTCTTGTTTGGATTTACTTTGGATTCAATCACTTCCCTTCGAGCAACTTCACCATTGACTCACCCATAGCCCGGCCGATGTCCATGTAAGTCTGCGCGTTACCCTCGTAGTGACTGTTGGAAGCGCCTCCCTGACTGAGGGGGTGGGTGTAAACGGTACTAACATTCCCCTTGAATTCCGGATACTTACCTGCATCTCCATCCACGGCGAGTTGGGCATCAAGGATCAGTTTCTCGTTCCCTTCCGCGCTATTCTTTGCGGTTTGGCCAAGTGTGGCGATGACAAACTTTGCTTGAGGGGCTTTGAACTCCTTCCGCAGGATTTTAATGAGGTGGACGAGATTCTCTTCGTAACGACTGGCGTGTCCGGCATTGTAGCGATCCTTGTCACCTTGCCACCAAGCAAATCCCTCGATCTCATAACCCCTCCCTTTCCAATGCGGGAACTCCTCATCGAAGTTATTGAGTACCTCATGCGCCGCACTAAAGCAATCGTCGTATTGCTTGCCGGCATACCAACCAATTGGCTTCGGCTCGGTGCCCTTGGCCCATGACTCGGGGGATTGCTTATAGCCTGCATAGATTTTTCCGCCATACTCATACTGCTTTCTACCAGGCGGAAGAAAATCCCACCCAAGCGACCGATTTCCCTGCGAAGTCTTTAGAATCAGCACCGGATCTTCATCATAATTACCGACCATATGCCCAAATCCCAACTCCGGTCCAATTTTCCCCGACTCCACTCCGAGCCAACGGCTTCCCGTAGCTGTAATGACTCCCTTGTAGTAAACATCATCACGAGCGACCCACTGACTCTTTTCATTCTTCAAGTAGGGATACTTGCCCTCATAATTGACCAAAGCAGAAAGCGTTCCCGGAACATCCAAGCGAACAATCCAACCCAAGCCATTCGCATCATTGGTCAAGTAGGTGATCTTGAAGGGAACCTTTTTCCCGCCTTCGAGCTTGATACCAGTGCGTACAATCTCCTTGCCGACCTCTTTACGATGAACCTCTTTACCATCGACCTCCATGACATTTTGCATAGAGCCTCCATAACCCGGACGAAATTCGTACATTCCAGTTTTTTCCACTTGGACAAAACCTCTTGTCACCTGAGCCCCTCCGCCGGGATACGGAGATGGATTAGTTCCTCCGAATTCCTCCAGCTTGGTTGTTTTAATGGGCTTCAATTCATCATAGTTTTCCTTCGAGTCATATAAACCTTCATAAACCGACACCACCGGATCGATAAACTCCGATCCCCACCTACTACTTCCACCATCCACTTTGCCGGCACCCACCATGTTGGATTGACCTGAAAGTATATAAACTTTTATAGGCTTAGAATCCCCCGCCTCTTTTTTTATTGCATTAGCAGCACAAATTGAGTGATTTAAAAAAGTTAAAACAATTAAGAAATTAATAGATTTGTTCATTGTAAAGGTTAGCAATTTATTTAGTTTTAATTTCTGAATATCATTCAGCCATTCCCGCCAACTCAGCGGCAATATTTTTGAGGCTTTTTGGCCATTGATTAAAGTTTGTGCTCTTAGCTCCCGAAATCCTGGGAGCAGTAATTCCTTCGACTAGAGAGTTCGTCGGTTGAGCATAAAGAAACTGGACTTTTTCCTGACCATGTGTGCCTGACAGACTTTTGACGTAAATTTCCAACTCGGTCGCATAGTGGGCAGGGTCCTCACCTATATTGCTTTCGGATGGCACCCAGATCACCCCCGAGACACCCATCGGAGTCAACGGACTCACACACCAGTTATAGGCATAGGTTGGAATGGTATCCGGTGATACGGAATCACCCTTGCCGGCTTCCGGGAAGGCGGGTGCCTGAAGAGCAAAGGTCGATGAGACCTTACCTTGCTTGTCTGCCTCGGTAATATTTTGAACGAAAACCTGGACCTCCTCAAGGTGCTTGACGACGGCCTTCTTTGCCACCTCGGAATTGGGGGACTGGAGGAACAACTCGTCGAGGCGGTCCTTGAAGTTCGGATTCTTCACGTCCCTGACACCTTGAAAGGATGTCCAGGATAGTGGAGAGGCGAATTGTCGATTACGTCCTCCTTGTCCCGATGACATTGTGATAAACCCCTGCGGGATGCCCGGTCGATTCAAGGTCTTAGCAAACTCATAGGCAAACATGGTGACCCCGCTGCTTTCCTTCGAGAAATCAGCGCTCAACCAATGGGATCGGTATTTTCCACTACCAGTCTCAAAACGACGCTTCCTCGGGATGGGAAAGCTGCTTGCATTGGTCTTTCTGCAAAACTCTCTCACCAGCGGCATTATCTTGGGCAACTCGATCTCTTTGGCGCGTCTATCGTAAGGCCACTCGGTGGACAGCAGCGTGCTCCCTGTCAGGTACCAGACGTCCCCAATGAGAATGTCCCTGACCGTGCGGTGGAAGCCATGACTGGACTTGACCTCGAGGGTAATCGGCTTGACCGCAGCCTTCCTTGACGGGAAGGTCACCGACCACTGCTCCAGGTCATTGGGAAAAACGGTTTGTGCAACACCATCAAGGGTAACGGTTACTTTGACGCCTTTGTTCACATGCCCCCAGATTTTTATCGGGTGATCTCGCTGAAGAATAACTCCATCGCGGTAATACTCTGCCACCTGCAAGATGGGGTAATTGGGATCAGTCCAACGAGTATACTTCGCCTTGAGGGCCGCGGCTTTTTCCAGGTCGTCTTCCTCGAATATAAACTTCCCGTCGACGGCAGCGAAGGGGGTTGCCGGCAGGCCGGCCTTGTTGTAGAGATTGGAATTCTCTGGTACGGCATTATAGGCATACTGCACGCCGATCGGGGAAGGCACCTTTGCTGAAGTGACCACCACGGCATCTTCAATAATCACCGCCTCGGCAGCATGCCACTTCCTGTCTTTACCGCATAGTCGGAAATGATTGAGCTTGGCTCCCGGGGTGAGCTTGGCGGGTTCCACAAACTTCCCCGGTTCACGGCGATCCCTGGCCATGCCCTTGCTGCCGACCATCAAACCACCGAAGAGACTTTCCTTATCAAAGGAGACCATCACTTTTTTTCCTTCCACCTTATAGCCGCTGTAGATCGGACCGGTGTAGGCAACGTTCTTGTCGTATTGTTTGGAGAGGGCCCAGCGAGCCATGCGCATTCCGGGGTGCAGCTTGTTATAGTAGTGTATGCCCCCGGGGTTGGCCGAATTAATGTCGGATTGCACGACCATTCCAACATTTTCGCGATTGTTGGCAAAGTACATGTGCTGCACCTGACGGATGTCGGCAAACCCGACGTTATCGGGGTCAGGAGACCCGTAGGGTTGCATCTGAGTAAAATAGAAAGGCATCTCCGGCATGCCCCAGGCATCTCTCCATCCTTTGACCAGAGCTTCCATCCTGGCTGCGTAAATCCTACCATCCCCACTGTTGCTGGTCCCCTGACACCAGATAGCACCCCGAATGGAATAAGGGATAACTGGAGCAATCTTGCCATTAAAGAACTGAGAGGGCCCGCGCCACATGCCGGCGATTCCCGGGAGACTAGGGCGGGCGGGCATCTTGCCCCCGGCCTCCCCAATCCTGCCGGCTTCCTCCTGCCATGCCTTTAAGTCCTTGTCGTATTTCACGAAAGCATCACGGCCTTGCTTGGTAAGCGGATCCGCATCGCGCATGAGGTCAGTATCGCCCTTAAGTTTCGTGTGTGCCTCAATTGCTTCGCGCTGGGCAAAAGCCTCAATTCGCGTGTTGCTGTGGGCACTGAGCAGAATTCCAATTGGAACGTTCAATTCCTTATAGAGCTCGTGGGCGAAGGATAAGGACAGGGCCGAGAAGCCACTCGCGGCGGAGGCTTTCTTCCAGCCCTCCTCGGAGGTAGCTCTTTTCTGCGGATAGAGGGCGGACACAGTATTAACGTTGATCTCTCGGATAGGAACATCCTCCTTGGAAGATGCAAGTTCCCGGGTCAACTCGTTGCACATGCTCTTGCCGGCTACCCAGACCATATTGGACTGACCGGAAGAGAACCAGACCTCACCGACCAGTACCCCCTTGAGCGAAATGAATTTTTCTTTGTCGTTCTTCACCTCAAATGCCCGCTCTTCCAGCGAGACCTGGAGAGGATCGAGTTTCACTATCCAATCACCATTCTTGTCCGCCACCGCAGTCTTGGTTTGCCCGGCAAACTTGACGGTGATTTTGTTTCCCGGTTCATCGAACCCCCAAACGGGAGTCTTGGATTCCCGTTGAAGGATCATGTTGTCCGTGAAGGGCACCGCCAATTCCAGTTGCTGATCGACAGCCAATACGCTGATTGCAAGCGATAGAGCCAAGAGAAAGGAGAAGAGTATTTTTTTTATGCAATAATATTTCATATGGATGAATTCTGAAACCGTTCGGAAACCCACTTTCGCCGCAGACAGTTACCTTGCCAAGATAACATATTCTAGGCAAGGAATCGCGCGATAGGCCCGGTCTGAGGCATTTTCTTGCGCGACATCGCCAGATCCAAATCGCCGTAGTGTTCGATCGGGTTTCCGCAGGCGTTGAGCAGCGTGGTGTACCAGTTGCCTAGAGTTTTGTGACCTTCGGTGGCGTGAAATGGCAGACGGATAAAGCGCCCCGCTATATCCAGTTTCGATTTTTTGCCCGTCATGATCATCATCGGAGCTTCAGTATTGGGACCGTGGTGGCCGGCGCCGGTTTCGGGGAAATAAATGATCGTCGTATTGTCGAACATCGTTCCACTGCCTTCGGGAACGGATTTCAGTTTCGTGACAATCTTCGCAATTTGTGCTACGTGACTGGCCTTCACGATATCCCTGAGCTCGTAATCTCGACTGTGACCCAACCGGTGAAGATCGACTTGCCCTTTATTACCTGGCAGGGTTGTGATCGGTGTGCCGAGATCGTCCATGGTATAGGTAACGACGTTAGTCAACCCCGAGATCAGGGCTGCAAGCATGACGTCGGTGAACGCATCCTGCTTTTCGGGAAGACTGGCATTGGGACCGCCGTTGGCATGGATCTTATCGATCTTCGGGAGGTTCTTTGAGATGGTCTCCGTCAGCGAAGCTACCTTTTCATTTCGCTGGCGGATCGACTGGATCGAATCGACGTGATTGCTGATTTTTGTCCGCTCCTTGCCATCGAGCCCCTTGAGCCTTCGACCTTCCTGCTCGTGCAAGTAACTGAGCAACACGTTGTCCGAGTCCACCGCACTGGTGTTGGTTACCGACTTGAACAATTCTTCGTAGGCGGTTTGCGGATCGGCATAGCAGAAGTTCCTCTGATGCATCGCCGGCGCGGAGAAACCGGAGACGATGCCGGTCCTGAACGCAACCGTACCCGACCCAGAGGCCAATGACAACTCGACGTGATCGAAGGGCGAGGGGAACAGTTTGGCCAATTCAAAGTCAACCGTGGTTCTTTTGATCCCGCTGATCGTGTTACGGCCCGCTTTGTAAGCGCCCAGACATCCCGAGAAAGAATAGTGACCGCCGTCGCTCATTTCCATCGAAATGCCGTTCAGGATGGTCATGTTTTCCTTGTGGCCATCCAACTCCCTCATCCACTGTGGCAACTCGTGCTTGTCGAGGTCGGCCTCAAACGCTTCCTTGTCCTTGTCCTTCTTCTTCTGTTCCTCCGAAAACGTGGGGAGCGAAAACTGGCTGGGGATGTTTCCGTTCGACTTGCGGATAAAGATGAAGCGATGCGGATGGGGATCCGGTTTTACGGCTCCAAGAAGATGATTGAACGAGGGTGAGAGCGCGAGGGCACCCGAGCCCAGGACTGAGGATTGGAGAAAGTTTCTGCGTGTGGTCATGGTTTTAATTGTTATCTGATTTTCGAAAAATGAAGGAGTCTGAAGTCAAGAGAGACACAATCACGGCATCAAAACTACCGGCATTATCAAGGTAGGATTTTTCCGCGTCAATGAGCGTCTTGGAATCGGATAGTACTTCATTGCGACCCATGAAGTATCTGAATGCGTGGCGAATGATGGACTGGCGCACGCGAGGCGATTTCGCCAAACGCTCGGCAAGTTCAAGAGCGTCCCGAACCTCACCATCGATCTTCTCGTCTCCCGTGCCTTTAATGAGACTACTCGCCTCCACGGGCAGCGTCTTGTACTGCGCCACGTTGATTCCGTTTTGGGGTGAAGCCTGGCGGTCGGCCTCTTTGATCAAATTCTCAGGATGCTCGATACTCTCGACAGTGCGAAAACGGCCGAAGTCATCGTAGATTTCAAAGGGCAGACCCAGCGGGTCCATTTTCTGATGGCACTTCCAGCAATAGACATCGCCGGTTCTTTTTTCGAGACGCTGACGAAGGGTCTTGTGATGGTCCTCGGGGATCACCGCGTCCACCGTGATCGGTACGTCGGGAATGGTACCAGCAAGAAGTTTTTCACGGATCCACTTACCACGGCGAACCGGATCGGTCTCCAGGTTCAGCGAATGAGCGATCAGCCAAGCCGGGTGCGTGAGCATGCCTTTCCGGTTCGACATTTTGGCGGGTTGATGGGTCGGGTAGTCCCAGTTCCTATAATCAATACCGAAGAACGTGGTGACCTCAGGTCCCCGCATTTGCTGACCGGTTCGAGTCGAGGCATTGCCTTTGTTCCAGTATGCCATCCCCGTCGAGTCATACGGCGCTGCCGCTTTTTGCCCTTTCTCAAATCGGATAACAAGGCTGCTCATTTGGGTCTTGAACGATCTGATCCAGTTCGATCGGCGTCGATCGTCTTTAAGAAAATTGGGAAACACCGTACCCATCATTTTCATCTTGTTGATGAAGTCCCAATGCTCGTAGAGCTCATCTTCGGTAAAGTTTTCCCAGTCATGAGCTTTAAAGTAATCGTAGATTTTACGGAGGCGATCAGAGGCGGCTTTCATCGCCTCATTGTCGCCCGAATGATAGACGTAGAATTTTTCGGTGGTAAGCAATTCCTCAAAGACATTCCGATCTTTTGCCAGAATATGGGCGACCAACATATCAGCTTCGTCCACCAGGCGTCCTTTCGAATCATCATAGCGCCCAGCGCCGAAGCGGGCGTCATCCTTGAACAGGGTCATGGTCTTGGTGTAGCCGAAGAACTCGCGAAAAAACCGTAGTTTACGAATCGGCAAATTGGTGATGCTCGAATTGAAGCCGGTTTTCTGTACCGATTCGTCTATGACGTAGTACTGATCTCTCCGTTTGAGCATACGAATCACTTCGCGCCGATAATCTTCGCGTGTGCTGAGCTTGCCTTCCTTCACCGCAACGACCAACTCTTTATCGGGACTGCTATCGATGAGGGCGTTAGCTAGTGCATAACTGGCGTCGCGAGATGACATCATGCGTCGACCATCCTCATCGGTCGGGCCCTGCCCAAACTCCGAACGGTAGACCAATTCCGAGCTCAGAATAAGCGTCTCAATCAGTTTGGCAATGGCCTCCTGATTGCCCAGCGTTTTCATGTACGTTTTTGTCAGCGCGATGTTTTCCTTCGCCTCTTGTTCGGTTGGCTCTCTCTCATGGATTTTGGCAAAGAGTTCATCCACCAAATCGTCGATCTGCTTTTCGCCTGCCTGCCCCGCGGCAATACGGTCCGCCATGAACGACACATCCCAGTCGTTCATGCACTTCTCGATGATATACTTGTAACGATCCCCCTTCTTGCGGTGCTCCTGGATCGACGCATTGATCACCTGCATCTCGCTCTCAGAAAGTGACCGGTACGGCGGGAGCGCCATATTTTGCTTTCCGACGTCTTCGTAGATCAGCGACATGTCCCACCGCGCGCCCATGATCTTCATGAGCATGATCCGGCCTAGAAGCCGTTTCTCATGGACGCCGGAGTTGAACCAATCTCGCTCACACTTCTCAATCACTTCTTCGTAGGAAACGTCCTCCTGCTTGTATTTTTGAATACCACGATAAATGGCCTCAATATCCTGACGATCGTATCGCGTTCGCAGCAACTCCATGTTGTCCTCTTTTGCCCTAGGATTGCCCTTTGAATCCAAAGGCACCCGCACCTCGTTCACTTCGATCCGGACAAACTCCGGTAGCAGAGCTTCATTTCTTTCTTTGTAGATATCCTGCGCGACGTTCTCGATATAGGCGTTTAAGAACCTCTCACGGGAGGCGAGGATTTCCCGGTGCGCCAACTCCATCTTCATAATGCGGTGCATCGCGGGGTAGTGCGCCTTCATCGCCTTCTCGGACGACATATATGTGGCGATCTTCTTGGCGTTGGAGATCATCATCAGCAGGTGACCGGCGCTGAGCGCAGTGGTGTCGTAATAACGCACACCTATACTGCTTGGAAGCAAGAAGGGGTTGGTAATGCTTTGCCGCAGATTATGGCCACCGAATCGTTTACTGACATTGACTCCGTTGTCGCCGATGACGTCCATCTTTACGCCATCAATCGTTCTAATGCTCGGATGGTCAATCAGTCGATTGATCTTGGCATTGAAGATGAACTCACTGACCAACCAGTGGCGGTCGCGAGTGAAGCCTTTCAGATGCGCGTACTCTCCGGAGAACAGCTTGTCGTGATCGGCGTAGTTGCCGAATTCCGGTCTTTTTAGCTTTTCCTCCAGCTTGGAGGCATTGTGTTGCTTCAGTTCGCTGGAAACCCACTCAACCAAGAAGGCCCGCTGTGCTTCGCTCGGTTGCTTCTTCTTTTTGGGCGGCATCTCCTTAAAGAAGAGTTGCTCCTGCATTTTATTGAGCAGGTTGAGTCGTGTATCGAGGGCCAGAGTATCCAAGCGATCCAGTCGGACATCTTTCTTTTGGATCTCCTCGTCATGGCAGGAGAAGCAGTAAGTATCGAACAACCTCTCGATCTTTGGAGGAATGAAGAGCCCGGCCGCCTTTACCTTTGCACTTCCAACGCATGGAAGGCAGGCAAGGACCGTTACCACTGCTCCCAAGAATAACTTAGGTAATGGAAGATACAGTTCAGTGGGTTTTGACATTTTTGCTTTACTACCTGGTCAAGACCAATAGTTGTGATTTCCAACCCGGTTTGTTGCGCGTACCGAAGCCCCCAACCTCGACGAAGAGGTAGTCGTTGCCATCGATGTTCCTGAGTTTCATCTTGAGGGCCTGGAACTTGGTCAGGTCCATCAGCGTATCTCCCGACCATGCCCAGACCGGGTTGTCCGTCCTGCCTCCGTCCTTAAATGTCATGCTAGAAAACGGTGGGCGGTTAACTCGGGTTTTCTTGGCCGGATCGAAGCCGGCCAAGTCGGCAACCTGGGCAATCACTTTCCAAGCGCCCGAGATCTTCGGGTTGTACACGAATTGGCCATCCCAGCGGAACTTGACCGCCGAAGCCGACTTTTCCCGGTCCTCCGGATCCTGCATGTTCTGCCATTGCGAGGAGAGCATGGGAACGATGGAGGCGGACTTGAAGACGAGGCCATCCTCCATGGGAGGCAACTTCTGTTCCTCGATATGTAGGCTGAACTTGCCCTGAGGAACGGGCTTACTCGGCTTGACCGAGTACTTATCGTTGTTGCGCAGGAAAGTCATGGCTGCAATGCAGACATTGCCCCCGCCCAGGTCATCCATGAACTCCCTAGTGAAGTAGGCTCCCTTGGGCAGTGCGCCCGAGCCCCGCCCGTTGCAGGTCTTGGCCTCGATCAATTGCTTTCCGTTAACGTAGATGATGTGTCCCCCACCGGAACCAACATGGTTACCGTCGTTGATCCGAAGGCGGTAACGATGTCCTGGCTTGATCGGTGGAACCTCGAAATGCTGGCGCAACAGAAGGACTTCCTTTTCCCAGAAGGTATTGATCTTGGCTCCTCCATAACAACCGGGACCAATGCAACCGGCACCACATTTGTGGACAGGCCCGGCCGGGAGTTTGCCCATGTAATGGCCGAAGGGGCTCTTGCCCCACTTGAACGCACCCCGGTTATTCGCGTCATTGGCCTCGAAGGTGGTTTCGTACCACTTGTCCATGTCCTTGGGCATCGTCACCTTGCGGTAACGGGTAATAAGCTGGTCGAAGGGCACCTGCTCGGAGGCAATCGGGTCAAAGCTGTGATAGCTCCACTTGGCATTGCGCAAGTCCAGGAACATTTTCCAGTCGTATTCCTTCTGGCCTGCCCGATCGTAGAGGGCGGACAATTCATCGATGACATCCCTTGAACCGCCGGGATAACCGGACTGAGTCTCGCCGCCTGCCAACTGTTTAAGCCGAGCCCGGTTCCTTCCGACATACTCGGGGATCAATTCCTCCATGATGATGGGGTTGATCGCCTTCTTGAGCTTGGGACCGAATCGAGAGGAGTCGGCATTGAGAAAGAACTTCTTGTAAGGAAGAATTTCTTTGGGCTTGCGCTGACGAGCGATCTCGTAGAGCACATCTAGTCCGCCCGGCACATCGGCCAGCGACTCGGCAATGGCTTCCAGATGAAACTCGAAAGTGGATGTGGTATCGAGACCGCCGGGAGCGGTCTTTGAACCTGCATAGCCCATGAAAGTTTCTTCTAAGGTTTCTGCGGCTAACTTCTGCACCGCAGGCCCAGCCTCATTGATCTTAGATCGAATGCCCTTAGTAAGTCCTCTCGTGACCGACACGCGCTGATTATTACGAATAAGATCTCCTATCGCGGGAAGAACCCGTTGATAACACCGCTCATCCGCAACGATCGGAGTCAGCGCGGTGAGGGTTGCGTTTTTTAACCAATTCTCTTCATGCTTAAGATATGGTAACAGTAGATCAATGAACGGAGCGATCTGGTCAGCTGAGCCATGACCAATGATTTGCAGAGCAGCATCCTTAACCCACCAGGATTCGTGTGTGTCCTTAACGGCCTTTACCGCAAGCTCAAAAACTTCAGAAGTAATCATATCTGGCTTATGCAAGATGGCTCCAAACATGACCCGGCGGACACGCGGATCATGGTGTTCCAGAAACTCCGTCACCAAATTCATACGCACCTTTCCGCCGGCCGCTTTCCGCCCGATGTAGCCGCTGTTGATGCCGAGCGCCTTGTAGGCGGCTATGTTCCGAATGTTGTGCTCCTGATGATGGATATAGCGCCGGATCTCATCATCAGTGGGTTGCTCGGCGCTATGAAAACGGCGAAGAAATGCCAAACTCGAATCGTTGGCTAAGGTCTCGTCTGATAAATCATGCTTCTTGTCCTGATTATCAGGAACTGCATCAAGTGAAAGAAAAAGGTTATCAGCCTCGGTTCCCCAAAGCTGCTTAGGCAGCTGGTAAGACTTGGAAAACTTAGTGGGTGGAGCACCTGTGATGCGTAAGGTTTTACGAGGTATAGTATAAGTCAGAGGATAAGCCACACCCCATAATTCCTTATCATATCCGGATCCACCAAGAATACCAAACGAACCGTCAAATCGACGCGATAAGTCATAGTGCCATTGACGGTTATCCATGAACTCACGGTATTGTCTAGGCTTTTTGTCATAGAGTAAGCCCATGGCAGCACTGCGCCATATTTCACCGATTCCCCCACCAGTATGGCCATGCAACATGAAGCTCGTTGTATAAAAACTTTGAACGGCACAAACGTCGCGGGCCTTCGCGTAAATAGAGTTTTCACCATCTGGTGTCAGAGCGGCAGCGGCGGCCATAGCAAAGGCCAGTTTTCCGTTTTTTCCGTTATCTACAAAACCGACCTCAGGACGGTCATCTCCGTAAGGGTTATTTCCTCGACCTGCATAGCGAAAAAAGTGCCTCAAAGCGCCCAGGAAAGTATGATCCGGAATCTCCGTCCCACATTCCTTAGCAAGCATGAGAAAAGTGACGACATGTGTGCCAGCGGCATTTAGATGACCTTGCCCGTAGGAAGTCAGCGCACTCCCTCTCCCAGCCCAAGCATCATTGTGCTGAGAGCTTACTGCATTATCGACCCATTCTTGGATGTTCCCCAATATCTCAGGATCCCCTGTACGGAGATAGCATTCTGTAAGCGCAATTCCACCGTAACCGATGTACCAAGGATATTTGTGAGCCGGCACCTTCCGTGCCCAGTTACGGACAACCTCTAAGTCTTGGTTCTCACCGGTGGAAAGAAGAAAAAGCATACCAATTCCTCCGAGACCCTCAGTAGATTTCGGTTTAGAAAGATAACCGGCAACCTGACGCACGATCTTGTCCGACTTTGGACAATTAAGAGGCCAGGTCTTACTGTAAGCTCCAAGCACTGGGACCTTCACCTCGACCGGCTCAGTCTTACCTTTGATTTTGAACTGAATCATACCGTCGGTTGCCTCTGCCTCAGCAAGAATTTGTCCCAATTGAATGCGCGGATCAATGTCAGCAAGGCTCTGCCCATTGATCTCTCTAATAATCTGACCTTTTTCAAGCTTCCCCGTTAAAGCAGCCGGAGAACCTTCCTCGATATTACTTATTCGCATAACAAAGGCCGGCTGAAGTAAATCCAAACCAATGCCTACTGGACCAAATCGCTTAATGTTCTGCAGAGACTTAGTTTCATCAGGCCGAGTGGAGAAAGTGCCGTTAGGATATTTGTAATATCCGTTCTCCGCAGCCCAGGTGAATGGCTGAGTTAAAAGGAGCATTAAAATGGAAAGAATTATGCACTTCATTTTTTATTCGATAAAGCTGTGGTTTTATGAGGAGCTTTCACCTTTGGTCTCAGGCGGAGAATTACCTGCTCTCCAATCTTGGGTAACCCCTTAGAATTCACTTTCCAAGTGAGTCCATCGTTCTGATGACCGTGAACACCAGGCAAACAGAGAAGCTCGTCACCGAAAGTCGAAATCGAAATAACGTTTCCACTATGTTCACATACATACTTTTTGGGACCAGGACCATCCTCAATCAAATGGGATCCAGCGAAAAGAAAACTCGCAGGAAATGTTTCTTCTTTTCCCTTCGTTCTTAAAACTTTAACATCATCGGATCGTGCAGGCGAAATGAACTTAGCTATGGGAGACTCCTGTGGATTACCTTCCAAATCAGGAAAAACAAGCGATAAGAAAACATCATCCCCGGCAGGATCAATAGGAACCCAACGTGTACTCCCTCCCTCACCTACTCTTCTCATGGCAGGGGTGCCGGGCTTCACTCCCATCAGAAGCATGGCTGTGTGAATATGCATCGGACGCGCTGCAGTCGAAAGAATAGACTCGTGCTCCTTACTGCCCTTCGTACATGCAACCAACTCAAGAAAGCCTTCGTGAAGACATACAGTCGCATTCACATCTACACTCCATTCTTCTAGGTTCAATTTAATACCAGGCAGGTTCAATTTGCTCAAAGCTTTCTTCGTTCCTGGAGAAACTTTCTCTCCACCCAACCCGACACATGAGAGGAAAATAATTCCGATAATAAATTTAATAAATAAAACCATTTAATTTACATCTAAAAGAACATGCTAACATTTCAATTACAATGAATTTTTTATTGCAGTCTGCACCCTATAAGGGATTAGAAATCCAACATAAAACATTTAATTTCATCGACCAGAAAATTCATGGTGAAAGAATAATCTTAGTTTAGATTCAGCCATGAAGCACCTCATACCGACCCTTCTTGGAATCTGGCTCTCCTCAATCTCATTTAGCGCCGAGACTAAACCGTTCCCTCCTGAGGGTCTTCGGCTATGGTTGATGGCAGATGCCGGCATCACTACTGAGGATAACTCCAAGGAAGGAGGAAGCGAAACCGATATCGCTCGGTGGACCGATCAGTCCGGAGAAGGCCTCGAGCTTACTCCCGCTTACAAGTCACCAGCTACTCGTCCAACACTTGTAAAGAAAGTTTCTGAGATCGGCGGGAAACCTGCCCTTCAGTTTAACGGTAAAGGCGGAAGCAACTTCGAAGTTACTGATCCTTTAATTGGACGTTTCAAAAAACCCTTCGACCTTAATCGTGGCACTGTCTTTCTAGTGGCAAGCATGCCATTTATACCCACCATTTCTCCCCTGACCCTGAGCGCTACAGCTGACTCTAAAACCGGCCGTGGTGGATTAGGCATACGAAGAGGCGGCAAATCAGATAGTTGGTTCTGTGTTCATTATGGAGGACCTGGAAATGGCAAGAAGATCCAGAGTCAGGAATCGAAGCTTGACACTAAATTTCACATCCTGACCGTGCGTTTTGATAAGCACAAATCCGAACTAGAGATGATTGTTGACGGTAAAAATACAGGCACAAAACTGAGAGACCAATCCAAACTTCCACTCGATCCAATCCGCTTTATTCAAGTAGGAGGTCATGGTATCCTTGACCCGCCAGGAGATCCAGGAGCCGAATGGTTCTTCAATGGGCAGATCGCTGAGATCCTCGTCTTTAACCGTATACTCGGGAATGATCCCAAAATTGGACCCTTTGCCGCTGTCGGAAATTACCTGCAGCGAAAATACCGGATACGCGGTGATTTTATCAAACCCACCGCTAAATAGGCCACCAAGGACACAAGTGTAAATACTGTCGGGATGAGATAAATGATGTAGCCATCATGCCAAAATACTCTTTACCACGCTGCCTTCCACGTCCGTGAGGCGGAAGTTACGGCCCAAGTGGGGATAAGTGAGTTGCTTGTGATTGAGCCCAAGCTGATGGAGGATAGTGGCGTGCAGATCGTGGACATGCACCTTGTTCTCCACAGCGGCATAGCCAAACTCGTCGGTAGCCCCATAAGTCAAACCACCCCTTACTCCTCCGCCAGCGAGCCACATCGTGAAGCCAAACGGGTTATGGTCGCGCCCAGCACTGCCCTGATGCGTGGGCAATCGCCCAAATTCACCACCCCACACAACGAGCGTAGTGTCGAGTAGGCCGCGCTGCTTTAGGTCAGTAAGTAATGTAGCAATCGGCTGGTCGGTCTGGGCGCATTGCCGGTCGTGGTTTTCCTTCAGATTGTCGTGTGCATCCCACGCAGTCAGCCCTTTATTGCCACCACTATAGATCTGCACAAACCGCACCCCACGTTCGACCAAACGGCGCGCCAGCAGGCAGTTGCGCCCGAAATACTCTGTGATCTTATGGTTGAGCCCGTAATCCTCGCGCGTTGCCTTGGTTTCTCGGGAAATGTCAACGGCCGCCGGTGCGTGGCTCTGCATTCGCCAAGCTAACTCGTAAGCAGCCACTCGTGCGGACAGGGCGCTTTCATCAGGATTGGCGGCCGAGTAGCGTTCATTCCATTTGCGAATGAAATCCAATCGATGGCGTTGCTGCGCAACGGATACTCCTTCAGGACGTTTCAGATAGAGAATGGGCGAGCCGACCGATTGGAAAGGCACACCTTGATAGGTCGCAGGCATGAAGCCGTTGGACCAATTCATAGCCCCATTTACGGGTGCTCCATTGAGATCGGTGAGGACCACGTAACCAGGCAGATTTTCATTTTCACTGCCGAGTCCATAAGTAATCCACGAACCCATGCTCGGATAGCCGGATTGTACAAAGCCTGAATTCATTTGGAACAACGCCGGTCCATGATTATTGCTATCAGCGTGTAGCGAGCGGATGACACACAGTTCATCGGCATGTCGTGCGAGGTGTGGAAATTTTTCACTAATCTCCAATCCAGACTGACCGTGCCGTGCGAACGTGTACGGGCTGCGCATGGCGGTGGCTTTGGTGGCGGGGGCGAAGGCGTCCTCCTTGCGAAAAGTAGGGATTGCCTTACCATTCCAACGATCAAGCGCGGGCTTGGGGTCAAAGGTGTCCACCTGACTCGGACCGCCATACATGAAGAGAAAAATAACTGACTTGGCCCGGGCCGCAAATTGCGGAGAAAGCGCATTCATTGGTTTTGGATTGTCGGCCGCCAGTAGTGAACGCAATGCCAGTATACCAAAACCGCCTCCGGTAGTTTGCAGAAAATGCCGGCGATTTGTGATGTGATTATTCATTAGTCCACGTACGAAAATTGGCTGGAGTTAATGAGTACCACAATGAAATCTGTAAGTCCTGTTTCACCTTCTTTATCCAGAAACCTGCGACCCTCCTCAATCCATTCCTCTTTGGGAGGTCGTGCCAAAACACGCCATAACGCCTCCTTGGCTTGGGCCTTTTTATCATCTGAGATCTTAATTATTTCGCGAGCGCAATATGCAGCTTGTTCGTTGACAAATGGATCGTTCAAAAGCGTGAGCGCCTGCGTCGGGATGGTGCTTACAATCCGCCGACTACATGGCATCGAAGGGCTGGGCATGTCAAACATTTCCAGCATTGGCATCATCAACTGGCGTTTCACGTAAACATAAACACTGCGGCGCCAATGTTCTATTCTTTCCTGTTTTACTTTCGGCCACTTATTGCGTTGGCTGCGCTGATCAATGATCTCATGTGGAATACGTGGTTTGATACCCGGTCCGCCCGTCTTTCGGTTTAATTTGCCACTTACCACTAGGATGCCATCGCGTATGGCTTCGGCTTCCAGTCGACGCTTGGACACACGCCAGTAGAGCAGGTTATCCTGATCTTTTGCATGAGCTTCGGCACGATAGCTGGATGATTGGCGGTAGGTTGCCGACATCAAGATCTTTTTATGGATTGGCTTCACACAGCCACCCTCGATAATTAGTTGTTGTGCAAGCCATTCCAGTAGAGCCGGATGTGTGGGCAGACTGCCTGCGGGGCCGAAGTCATTGGGCGTGCGCACGAGCCCATGGCCAAAATGAAACTGCCAGATGCGATTGGCATGAACCCGCCAGGTGAGCGTGTTGTTTTCGGCGGCCACCCAGTCCGCAAAGATGAGGCGACGACCGGTTGTGCGACTGGCCTTGTTAGGCTTAGAGTTAAATGATACCGGTTGCAGTGGTTCGAGCACTTTCGGCACACCCGGTTGCACCTCCTCACCCTGATTCTTGGCTTGACCACGAATAAGCAGATGCGTGAGTCGCGGCTCAGCTCCCACCTCCGTGAGCGCCATCAAGCCCGGCTTGGGGTTCTTCTTGCCAGATTTAACCATCTTCTTGAGGTTGAGCTGACCATCCTGGCCCATTGGCACCTCGCGTGGGACTGCATTATTGAACACAGCAAGCAGCCGATAGTAATCGATCTGCGAAATAGGCGCAGTCTTGTGATCGTGACAACGAGCACAACCAACGGTAATCCCCAAAAAGGTTATGCCCGTTGTTGATATCACATCATCAAGCTGATCCAACCGATATTGTTCAGCAAACGCGGGCCTTACGTTGCCATCATTGGAAGGGCCATTACGGCAGAAACCCGTGGCAATCCACGATTGCGCATTTTTAGGCGCAACTTCATCGCCGGCCAATTGTTCACGAATAAACTGCGCGTAGGGTTTATCATCATTGAACGACTTGATCACATAATCCCGGTAACGCCAAGCGTTGGGGCGATCGATATCAGAGTGATAGCCACTGCTGTCGGCGTATCGTGCAAGGTCAAGCCAATGCCGTCCCCAGCGTTCCCCATAATGCGGTGAGGCCAAAAGGCCATCAATGAGTTTTTCATAAGCCAGTGGAGATTTATTGGCGAGAAAAGCGCGGACTTGCTCCGGTGAAGGGGGTAGACCTATCAGGTCAAAATAAACCCTCCTGATCAAGGTCGCCTTATCAGCCGGTTCTGAGGGTAGTAACTCAGCTTTTTCCAGTCGCGAACCCACGAACCGGTCAACTTCATTAACTCCCCACCCAGGTTGTTTGACCTTAGGTAACTCAATTTTATTAAACGGGAGAAACGCCCAATGTTGCCGAGCCTTCTCAAGGTCAACCGAATCGGCCGCTCGCACAGATAGCGGATCAATCAAGAAACACAGTATGAAAAATAGCCATCTCACTCTGCTCTTAGTCTAATCAGAATTTGAGTGATTTTCCAGTACAAATCATCTAACCGTTCTGACTTGCTCATCAAGTAGGTAAATTAGTTTTTTGTAAAGGTTTGGGATCAATGTTAATCCAGTGATAGGAGAATATTATAACTCAAAGATGCACCATTAATATAAACCAATGCGTCGCTTCCCAGGTTTCAGTTTCGGCAGATCTCCGTCCCCAGTCAACTCTCCGCCAAGTACCCAAGAAAGATTGAATCGGGTCTGGTAAGAACCCTTGATTGGATCGTGCTCGTAGTGGAGGTAAATCCAACCTGAAGTCAACGTGTTGGGTCGGCCGACCGTGAGGGAAGAATAACCGCTGCGTCCTGCGTCGACGAGTCTCTTAACGGGCCACGTTTTACCACCATCAAAACTCGCCCAGACAGTGATGCGCTCGCGGTGTGAAGCGTTCGTATCAAGATTGCTAAAGATCAGGATATCTTGCTCTTGGGACGGTATTCGAGTTAACCCTGCCATACAACCGTAAGGGCGACCCTGATCCCCATCAGGTAAAGCATCTACAATTCTCCATTTTTTCCATGTCTCACCTCCGTCGACACTCCATGCCTCGCGGCGACGACGATTACTTGGTCGTTTCGGCCAGTGAACACGCGAATTGTAATAGATGCGTCCATCAGCAAGTTCGACCAGCGCCGCTTCACCCGTACCCTTTTCAGGAAATGGGGCACTCGTCTTCCAAGTTTTTCCACCATCATCGCTGTAGATCGCATTGGTGTATTGCTGGGGCCATTCTGCTCTCCCTCCATTAGGGCCGTAGTACCGCGAAGCCCGCAACAATCTCCCCTTCTTTGGGCCAACGGCTAAAGTGATACCACTTTCATTCATGTGCATGGAAGGATTATTTCCGTTAGCATCCTTCTCAATGGTCGTTTTTTCCGGTTGCCAGGATTTACCATCATCTTTACTACGGTATAGGGTCAGAGGTGCCGGCGGTTGCCGGTCCTCGACAAAGACAAGAACATCTCCTGTTCCCGTGTCAACAATAGTACCCCCACCATGATAGCCAGCTTCGGACACTTTTATCGGTTCATCCCACAATTTCCCTCCGTCCTCGCTTCGACGCACAACTACCCCGGAATTTCCCCAGACAGCAATGACCGTGCCTTTCCTTGTAACAACGACATTAGGATAACGCTGATCATTGAAAAGACGTTGTTTTTCGAAAATAGGATCTCCCAGGAAAGGGCTCAGCCATTCGTCAGCAATGGAAACAACTGAAAGGCTAACTAGGAGTAACAGGGATAATGCAGATGACATTGAAAAGAACAACAATAAAAAAAGATAAGTAATCTCTACTTAGGATCTTTTACCGACTTCTTCGCTGCCCAATAAATAGCACGGACAACTAACTTCTGTAGGGCCGGGTTAGGCCAGGCCTTTTCATCATGTCCAAGGCCTGTGTTGAAGAGTCGCCCCTTTCCATATTCATGAATCCAGATCATTGAATGATTCTCTTTTCCTCGGTCAATTCTTCCCAAGTGATGTAATTTATCCTCGGTCTCGGGATGTAATTTATCTCGATAGGATTCATCATGAATTATAAAAGGTTTCATCCCTTTGGTAATCGGATGATTCTGATCAGTAAAGATAATTTTAAATTCCCCTCCACCATGACCAATGAATCGGCCGCCGAACAACTTCCAGTAAGTATCTGATTTCTTGAATGCGTCCGTTGCATGAACTCCAACAACGCCACCACCTTTCTTTACATAGGTTTCAAGGCCACTCTCCTGTGAAGGATCAGTGAAATTTCCTCCCGACCCAAAGAAAAGAACCACGTCATAGTCTTTAATATTCTCAGCCTTCAAATCATCAAGTTTGTTACTAAAAATTAGCTCAAAGTCTCCCTGCTTTTTGAACAAAGGAACTATGGCCTCGTAATAACCTTTCCAGTCATGATCCCGGCCACCCATATAAAGAATCTTAATCTTCTCGTGATGATCTGCCTTCACTTCATGCGCACAGATAAAACAAATAAATAGAATCAATAATGATTGAAATTTAAAGAAATTCATTCCTTAAACTAACAGGAATTAGTAAATTAGTGTCGGCTTTTTTTTGAAAATCATCGCAGCCTAATGGACTAGGAAGGTTAAATCCTCTCACTGGTCAAATTTACATAGTATTTTAAGTTTCATTTAAGTTCTTTGCGTTTTTTTGCGGTAGATGATGATTGCAGTAAATAAAATCCCTCTTTACTCTTTTCACTATGGCCACCGCACTTGAAACAGAATCGACCTCCAAGCCATTCCTTCGTGATCCAGCAAAAATCACTCCCTGGTCCGAAACTTGTGGAGCAATTCGATGCCTAATCGAAGAATCCGATCTTGCTGCGGCTGAAGTCCATCACGTCAAAATTCAAGATGCGAAGCTCCACTATCATAAAAAAACGGATGAGATTTACTACATCATTGACGGTGAAGGCAAACTCATCCTTGACGATGAAGAAATCTCAGTCAAAAAAGGTGTCGTTGTCTACGTTCCAAGAGGAGTTAAGCATAAAGCAGTCGGCAACCTAACAGTACTTACCGTATGCATTCCGCGTGGAGTTCTCGACGACGTACACGAAGTCGAATGATCAGAGAAATAGTCAAGCGAAGCCAATAGAAAGATAAGTCTTTTCATTAACTTCTACTCCCACAACTCCCTCGGGGGAGTGGTAAAGGAAACTTATTATCGCTTAGGCGAGTAAGCCTTTCAAAGGCCCGGTACTATCAGCAAATTGTTCCATACCTGCACCCATTAACTGAGCTTGCGAGAGCCACAAATTGGCCAGTGGTGTTTTTTCAGGACAATTAATAATGCGGCCTGTCTTGATTCTGCCGTTGGCAGAACCTGCTACAATAATGGGAAGTTCATCCATGGTGTGGTCTTTTCCATCTCCCAATCCTGAACCCAAAGTAATCATAGAGTGATCTAAAAGGGTTCCCTCTCCCTCCTTAATGGCATCCAGCTGTTCCAACACTTCGGCAAACAACTCCACATAAAACAGATCCACTTGTGCAAGAATCTTCTTTACGTCTTCTCTGCCTTGCGAATGGGTAAGTCCATGATGTGATTTAGTAAAATTCAATTCATGGAATCGCTGAGGAGTTCCCCACCTTTCAGGTGCGAACATGAACGTGGCAACATGCGTGAGGTCTCCTTGAAATGCCAGTACAAGCAATTTACTCATCATCCGTATGTACTCTCCACGCGTCATGGGCGCTTCATCCGGCTCTTTCATATCCGCCCTCTCATGCGTGGCGTAGTACCTGCTTAGCTTCTCAATTTGTTTTTCAATTTCCCTTACGGAAGTGAAGTACTCATCCAACTTGTCTTTGTCATGGCGACTCAGATTCTTTTCAAAGTTCGCAGCATCCTTCAAAATTAAGTCCGTAATATCCTTGTCTGATTTTCCCGTCTTAAACAGACGCTTGTAGACCTGCAGAGGGTCTTTCATCGACGTTGCTACATGCTCCGGCCCGTACCAAGAGATGTTGTCCAAATAGATCGATTCTTTGAGATCTTTAAACGTATTACAATTCAGCTCCAAGGATCGAATAGGTGTCCGGTGGCTTACCTTATCTGCAATCAGATGGTCTAAGGTCCTGTCCATCGGGTAAGGCGATTTTAACTCGCCATGAGGATTGGCTGACGACAGGTAACATGAACTGCATTGATTGTGCACATCAATCCCTCTCACGTTGACCCGTGACAAGCCCGTGATCATCGTGATTTTTCCGCCCACGTTCTGCAGTGGTTTTAAAGTGGGCATTGATAAAAAATCTTGATCGCCCTTCTCAGGGAAAAAATGATCCCTCACAAAACCCATCGGGGAATAAAACGAAGCAAAACGCAGGGAAGGCTCCTTTAACTTTTTAGTTACCGGCTCCTCTGCATTCATCTCCAACCAAGGAAGAGCCATGACACTGCCTCCCGCACCGAACAAGAATTTGCGTCTATCAATATGTTTCATCATTTTCTCTTTTGGTTAAATATTGGGTGGACCACCGTATATTTGATGATGTTTCTCAATTTGTAATTATCCTTCTTACTCGCTTTGGTAATTTCATCCACAGCAAACCGGTCTATCAACGTCAACTCTCGCCCTAGGCCATAAGAAAGTAAATGCTTAATGAAAGCCTTAGCAAACAGATCCTTTTCCGCTAGCACAGCATCCTTAAAACCGACAACGTCTTTGAAAGCATGTTTTCCAAACAATATGCCACTGGCGTCCACCTTCAATCCGGTCCGATACTCATCTCGCCAGCGTCCTAGCAAATCGTAATTCTCCAAAGCAAAGCCCAAAGGGTCAATCTTTTGATGGCAGCTCGCACATCGGGAGTCTTCTCTGTGTTGATTTAGCTTTTGCCTCACGGTCAGACCTTGCTCTTTAAGCGTAGTGTCGTCCGCCTTCAAGTCAGGCACATCGTCAGGCGGGGGCTCGGGAGGATCATTGAAAATAACCGAGGAAACCCAAGATCCTCGCGTGATGGGCAATGATCGAAACGGCCCCGATGTCATCACCATCACAGCCCCTGTTGTAATCACGCCACCGTATCTTCTGTCCTTTAGCGGCGTCCGAGTGAAATTAATATCGCGGAGGTTTACGTTAATGCCATAGGTGGCCGCCCTGCCTTGATACCATTCCTCTAACAAGTGACTGCGGTAGGTAAAGTCAGAATCGATCAATTCCATGATTGGTCGATTCTCAATGAAAACCGTTTCAAAATTCAGCAGCGGTTCCAACATCATATGCATTCCTCTCTTGTACGATATTTTGTCGTCGCCACCGAAGTAGTAATCTCGATGTGTTTTAAAATCAGGTGATGCGGAAACCAAATTGTTAATCTTTAGCCATTGAGGCGCAAAACTGTCACAGAAGTTTTTCACGCGACGATCATTGAGCATTCGATCGACTTGCTCTCCTATAACCTCTGAGTTCTGAAGCTTCCCCTCCCCCGCCAATACCAATAATTCATCATCAGGGATCGAGCTCCACAGGAAAAAAGACAGACGGGTCGCCAAATTAAATGAGTCATAATTCGATGAGACACCACTTGCCTCGTCGTGAACCATAATGAATCGCGGAGAAGCCAATGCCCCTGACACGACATCCTTCATACTCGTGGTAAAATCGCCACTTTTCTTGTACTGCTTGTCAAAATACTCCGTGTACAAATTTAGGGTTTTTGTGTCAGCTGGAGATCTAAATGCCCTGAGAAGAAATTTCCGAATGCGTTCATGTGCTATTCTTTCGATAGGTTGCTTCAGTTCTGGTTCCTCATCATTATCCCGCTTCCATCTACCTACTATCTCCTCTTTAGCGACATCTTGGTTACCTTTCGCAATTTCCTCAATCTGAAGTTTACTCAACCCAGATCGAAACAAACGAACATCATTAAGATCTCCGTGGAAAGGTTCGTTTTGATGCGACCCGATATGCATCGGTTCCGCACTCTGGGTGTAGAGCTTACCCACAATCGCCTTACTGCCGACCTGCTTTCCATCCACGTATAGATTCATTTGCTTGCCGTCGAAGGTGCCGGCAACGTGATGCCACTTACCATCGGCAAGGGCATTTGGTTTCACTGGGGCGCCAAATTCCACATAGCGGCCTTCGATGCCCGCACCCATCCAAATCCCCCAGGTTCCATCCGTGCCACCAATAGCCAACAACTGGCGGCGCCACGAATCCTCACGACGAACAATAGTCTGCCACTTTTCGGTCGTTTTGGATGGACGTATCCAGGCGCTAAGAGTCAATCCCGTGCTACGCGTCGCAACAGATTTATCTACTGTAATGGAGCCAAATCCCGTTCTCGATGGTTTCTTTGATGGATCTTGAAATAAATCATTCCAAATCTGACAGTTTTCATCGAAATTCTCTGCATTCACAACCGACCGGCTGAGCTCCAAGAAGGCCTGCATGAGCGTTGGCGTCAAACTTAGATGATCCCCGCGATTATTGAACCCGTTTTCTGCGGGAGGATCTTTGGGGAAGGCCATCACGCCCAGTAACCTATTCTCCAACAACTGCTGCAGACCCATGATTCGATTACCCACTCTTGCAACCTCAGGCATCTTGCCTGTTTCGGGTCTGAAATAGTTATTGTGGTTTCGAATGATACGATCATTGATTGAATAAACCCACGACTTAAGATCGAACAAGTCTCTTACCGCATTGCCATATTCAAAACGATTCATCCGCCGAAGGCGAAGTGGGGCTGCAGGCTGACTATTCGCCGCGGCATTCTTAAATGCTTTTTCCAGTCCCACTAACATGAGTTCGCGTTGGGCGCCGCTGGGCTGATCCTTCTCTTCGGGCGGCATTTCATTTTTCTCCAATGCCTCAATCATCTTTTCAATGAGTTCTGGATTCTTCTCAAGGTCCGACCATGATCTGTAGTCGGTCAGCTTGACCTTGCCTTTGGTTTTTTTTGACCCATGGCAGTCGTAGCAATATTCTTGGAGAATGGGTCCAATGCCCTTACCAAAGTCATTCGCTTTTGCAGAAGGAGCTTGGGCTTTGACTGGAGACGAGCATGCCAAAGCTGCGAATAAAATAAACTTGGTAGCTGCCAGAGAATTACTTTTCAGTTCTAGGCATCCCCGTTGCTTATTAAACGAGTTTGGAGGATAAGGAATGTTGCATACCCCACCAATTGACCCTATTCGATCGGGGATCGCGGACAGAATTTTCTTTAAGGCAAACACACTCATCGGCTTGGTTTCTAATTATATATAGGCAAGATCGATCCTTTGCGCAACCCTAACACCACTACCCCTCAACGCACAAGCACTCGGACTCACTGGCTCATGGCGCGACGCCTCCAGAAAACGAATGGCACGCAAACGAAATACATCGTGATACTGTAGACTGCTGCCGGCACTGTCGACGGCGGAAGGACCTGCCCATCGACCGCTGCAACGATGCTCCCGACCGCGATCGCCAGCGTCCCGTTCTGCACGCCAGACTCGATCGAAATGGTGGTCGCGTCCCGATCATCGAGCCGCAGCGCCTTGGCCGATGCGAGCCCGATCCCGAGCATCAAGACGTTCAATAATACCGCCACCGGCCCCAGAGTGCCGAGGTTGCTCGAAAAGACCTCCCAGTTCTTCGCTAGAGCCGCGACGATAATCACCACGAACAGCACCACCGCTACGCCCGACACTCTCCGTGCGATCTTCTCCACCAGCGCGGGAGACTTCGCCGTCAAGACCATCCCGATGGCCACCGGCACCGCCGTAATCAAAAACATCGTTAGACCGAGCCGGGTCACATCGATCGGTGGTGCGTCATCCCCCATAAAATGATTGAAGCTGAAAGCGACCAGCAGCGGCACAGTGAGGATCGACAGCAAGCTCGTGATTGCCGTGAGAGAGATTGACAGCGACGCGTTCCCCCTAGCGAGCTTAGTGAGAAGGTTGCTCGTCACTCCTCCCGGACACAGCGCGAGGATCATCAGACCGATCGCAAACATCGCTGACAGCCCGAAGGCATGCGCCAAACCGAGCGCAATCAGCGGCAGAAACACGATCTGGTTAAGAAGGCCCACACTGAAAGCGACAGGGAACTTCAATACCCGAGAAAAGTCGCGCCCCCTCAGCCCGAGGCCAAGGGAGAACATGATAAACGCGAGGACGAGCGGGAGGAAAATCTTGACGATCATGGTGAGTGGTAGTTACGAGGATGTGATCCTCTTACACTTTACAAGAGACGAACGCTGTAAATCAATAACTTCTCAGCGCCTTTTTACGCCATCTAATTAATTAATTAATCAATCCCCGAACCATGAGTCGGAAACCGACGAATTCTGAGGCGTAGGGGAAGTGGTGGCTTGGCTTTTGGGAATAACTCGACGGCAGTTTCAAAAAGGGAACGGTCGGCGTAATTGGCGTGTTTGGCAGGATTGGGTTAGTGAAGATAATTCCAAAATTATAAATCCCTTGAAAACGGATCAGATGGAATCACTTCTGTTACAAGCCTATTCTGATTATCCTGAATTACCTTTACTAACTTAATCGCAATAAAAGTTAGAATAATATTCCAAGAATAATCAGCAATAGAGATATAGTAAGCATTCATTAACGATTCCGCATTATCATATACTCTTGATGACATTTAACCTATGACAAAAGAACCAATCCATAAAGCCTATAAATAGGACTTCCGGATTTAAATTCGTCAATATATCGAATAAATGCTATCATTGATGCCCCCTGTTTCTTAATTCTAAAACGTAACTTTTTTCTAAGAATCAGTCGTTTAACTCGTTTAATTCATAGAACCGATTCATTCCGATAAGAAACTACCATGAAAATTACACAGATTCACCTCGCTGTCCTCACTTCTATCACCTTGGCAATTCCGATCCTAGTCCACGCCAAGGACACGTCTAATGAAATCGGCTACATCGAGACTTTTTCCCTCGCCGAGAACCGCGCAACTGCCCTCGCACAGCTGATTCCAGGAACTGAGGAATACTACTACTTTCATTCACTCCACCATCAGTCACTAGGCGATCTCGTCTCCGTCGAAAAATTACTCCCGCCGTGGGTGAAGCGTTACGGTCAGAGCGGTCTTTACCGTGAAATCCGCAACCGTCAAGCGCTACTCTCCTACTCCAACAACTCCAAGGCTTCCCTTGACTATCTCATTAAACATCTCGGTTTACGCTTCGATCATCAAAAAGAAGAGCTCAACAAGAAGCCAGCGCTGCCGATATCGCTCGATCCGAAACAGATTACCGGTGAAGCATTCCTTCAACGCGCCTTTTCAAGGCATAAGAACCTTGACGGTGTGGAAGAGCGCGGCCTTGACGGACTACTGCGCGACGAAGCGGACCTAGACACAATTCGACGTCGGCATCTTCTGAAACGCCTGACTCGTCCGGACTTTCAAAACCTTGTCGCCCTAATTAATGCCGATATGAAGACCAAAGAGTCACGCGGATTCGGTGAGTTCAACATTCACCGGTCCCTTCTTCCAGAACAGCTAGAACAACTTTTAAAGCTTCAGCCCGAACTGATTCGCAACCCAAATTATATCCATGCGGTAGTGAATAAACTGAGGCCAAGTGCAGACATCGATTGGCCAAACGACCCTGCGGAAAAAAGTGCTTACCTGACCCGCGTTTGGGATTTTGTAAAGAGTCTTAGCCCCACGTTTAACACCCTCAAGGCGCATTCACTTTATCAGATCCTCGATGACCAGCGAGTTGCCGGTAAATACAACAAGGCACTGTTTCTCGAATACCTGAAACTTCCCCGTCGAATCGATTACGTCGAACCCAAGTATCTGAATGATCCCAACCGCAATCGCGTGATCGCTGACCTCGGAACCGACTTCCGTGCCGTCACGGCATGTCGCACTGTCGGCAACGATGAGCCATTAGTTCGTGATTTCTTCATGCACCTGTTCGTAGACGAGGAGAGTTGGAATAGTTACACTGATTACGTGCGTGAAAATTGGCTCAAACCGGTCTTCGCCGAAGCGAAGATTCTTGCTGGAGTGGGAGACCAAGAAAGGTGGTATTCGTTGATTCCACCGACGGCTTACGAGGCTCTGAAAGAGCGCGTCGACCTGCAGTTTGTGAGGCACAACCCCCGCACCTTTGCAGCTAAAGACCCCGTCTCAATCGAAATCGAGATCAAGAACGTGCGCCAGTTAATCGTAAAAGTTTATGAGGTCAACGCACTCAACTACTACCTCCAGGAAGGGCGAGAGGTGAACACTGACCTAGAGCTCGACGGCCTCGTCGCTAATTCCGAAAAACGCTACGAATACGCAACTGCTCCGCTGCGTCGTGTCCTGCGCAAGTTCGAGTTCCCAGAACTTGCCAACAAGCGTGGCGTGTGGGTGATCGAGCTTATCGGCAACGGCCGATCCAGCCGTGCTCTGATCCGCAAGGGTGGCCTGCAGTTTCTAGCGCGCCCAACCCCAGCAGGAACCAATTTTAAGATACTTAACGTTGATAATAAACCAGTAAAATCCCCTTCGGTCTGGATCGCAGGCCGCCAGTTCATGCCTGACAAAAAAGGTAATATTATCGTGCCCTATTCAACCGATCCGGGTCGCCAACCTGTAATTCTAGCCGATGGCAATTTTGCCGCTTTCGAATTCTATGCCATGCCGGCCGAGAGCTACGCACTGAGCGCCGGCTTTCATGTCGACGCCGAGACTCTCCTGCCCGGGCACACCACGTCGATTGCCGTGCGGCCCAACCTGACTCTCAATGGTGCGCCGACAACGATCGGCCTTCTTGAAGACACTGCCCTCACCATCATTTCAACCGACCACGACGGCATCACTTCAACGCTCGAGCTGCCGTCCTTTCAACTCGCCGAAGACCGCGAATCAACCTGTAACTTTCGCGTTCCAGAACGCCTCAATAAGTTACAGGTGACACTCAGAGCCTCGGTGCAGAACATTAGCACTGGTAAGCGCCATCAGGTCGCAGCGTCGGCCTCATTCGAAGTGAACGGAATCAACCAAACCGAGCATGTGTGGTTGCCGTATTTGGCAAAGATTGGCGATAGCTACGTGCTAGAGTTACTCGGCAAAAACGGTGAACAGCTCACTGACATACCGGTCCGGCTATCATTCAAACATCGCGACTACAAGGATCCCTATTCCGTTACTCTCAAGTCCGCTCCCAACGGCCAGGTTCAACTCAGTTCATTACCAAATATCGTTCATGTTTTCACTGACAGCGTGCCCGGAGGACGCAGGGTTTGGCAGCTTGCTAAAGATTACGTCCAACTACCTGGCTCCCTGCACGGTATAGCAGGTTCCGAATTATCGGTCCCATATGCCGGTGCCGCGGCCAAAGTAACACGCTCCGATTTCGCATTGCTTGAGATTCGAAACGGCACTTACGCGTCTGATCAATTGCCAGCGTTAAGTATAAGTGGGGGCTTCATTAAGATCAAAGGCCTACGGGCCGGCGATTATCAGCTCGCTCTAAAGGAACAGAATAAAACGCTTGCGCTGCGGATCACCGACGGTGAGGTCGCTCACGGTTATGCTCTCGGCAAGCACCGACACCTGGAGACCAAGCGTGGCAACGACTTACAGATAATTAAAGTAGACCCCGGCAACAAAAAAACGCTCATTCAACTTGCCGGGGCCGGACCCTTCACTCGTGTTCACATCGTCGCAGGCCGTTACTTGCCGACCTTTCCGCTCCGCGATCACATCGGCATATTTCCTTATGCTGAGCCCTACCTGATCGCACGCGGAACCTCGACCTCACGCTACCTCAGCGGTCGTGACATAGGTGACGAATATCGCTACATCATAGAGCGACGCGGAACACAGAAATTTCCCGGCAACATGCTCTCCAGACCGGGGCTTATTTTGAACCCCTGGGCAATTCGCGACACAGAAACGAACACCGACCAAGCAAAGGACGGACAGGAGTGGCAGCAGAGCGCATTAGATAAAAAGGCAGCACCGGCGCAGGCGCCAAAACCGGCCACTGCCGCCGGAAAAGCAGCTTTAGTCCGAGGCGGGGACGCCCAAGGCACAATCAGCTCCAGTTTCGACTTCCTAGCCGAAAGTGCGTCCGTTCTCTACAACCTGGTCCCTGACAAGAACGGCATCGTAAGCATCGACACTGAGGATCTGGGTGACCGCCAATTCCTGCACATACTTGCCATGGACCCGCAGAATACCGTCTATCGCCAGCTCGCACTGCCCGAGCGGGGCACCAAGGTGAGAGATCTGCGGCTGGCCACCGGACTTGACCCAAAAGGACATTTCTCCGAACAAAAGCAGACAACTGTGCTGCAAAAAGGCGAGCAACTCGAAATCGACGATGTGCGAACCGCAAAAATTGAGACCTACGAAAACCTGTCGAAAGTCTACAATTACCTCACAGCGCTCAATGCCGACCCTACCCTTGCAGAATTCCGTTTCCTCGTCGATTGGGCAACTCTCAAGCCCGAAGAAAAACAAGAAAAATATTCCAAATATGCCTGTCACGAGTTGCATTTCTTCCTCAGCCGCCGCGACCCCGAATTCTTCGAAGAGGTGATCAAGCCTTACCTCGTCAGCAAGCGAGACAAAACCTTCATGGATCATTACCTGCTCGGCAATGAGCTTGGCAGTTACCTGCGCCCGTGGCAATACGGACACCTCAACGCCGTCGAGAGAATCCTTCTTGCAGGTTCGGTCGGCGGCAAAGAGCCGGCCAAGACCGCGCGTCACCTCAGTGACATTCTGGATCTGCAACCACGCGACATCGGCCGTGAAAGTATCGTGTTCGATACCGCGGTCAAAGGAATGGCACTCTCGGCAGAAACAGAATCAGTAACATCTACTCTACGGGACATAAAGAAGAAGAATGAGAGAAGGGAGGACGACACAGAGCAGGGACGTCTCGGTCAGCCCAAGACTCAAAATCAGGTCGGGGGAGCAGCATCAAATGGAAAAACAGCCCGCAAAAGAACCGCATCTAAGAACATGGAGTTAAAGGAAAAATACAAAGATTCCAGACGCTCTAACGAAAAGCTGAAAAAATTAGATACACTTGCAAAAGAAAACCAAGGCAGGGACATTGACCTCTTATACTCAAAAAACGGCGAAGGTGAAGACAAAGGAGGCCGCTTTGCATACTACGGAGAGCTTTCCGAAATGAACGATCGTTCCAAGACGACGAGGCTGTTCCGGCAACTTGAGAAAACCAAAGAATACGCAGAGAACAATTATTATCATCGCCGCATCACCGACCAGGGAGCTTTGCTCGTCACGGCTAACTCTTTCTGGAAAGACTACGCTGAACACATCGCTAAAGGTGCCGGAAAGTCATTCCTCAGTCCCAATTTCGGGCACGCTTCGAACAACTTCACCGAAGCCGTCTTCGCCCTGACCGTTCTCGACCTGCCCTTCGCTGCCGATCAGCCCGAGGCCGTGGTCGGTGCAGTCAAGGACAAGGAATCTCTGTCCGTAACGATCAAGGCTCAAGGCCCAACGATCGCTTTTCACCGCGAGATTAAAACTGCCCCGATCAGCGACGAACGCTCACCGCTGCTCGTCGCACAGAACTACTTCCGCTTAAGTGAACGCTACGAGACACGGGCCGGCGAGCGGCATGACAAGTTCGTCCGTGACGAGTTCCTCACCGGAGTTGTATACGGAACACAGATCGCCGTAACCAACCCAACCTCTGCCCGACAGAAACTCGACACACTGACACAAGTTCCCGCAGGATCAATTCCCTGCTCACGCTCAAAATACACCTCCGGCCAACACCTCTCAATCGAACCCTACGCGACCCAGACACTCGATCTCTACTTCTACTTCCCCGGACCTTCCCGCGAAAAGTCTTTCGGTGTCTTCCCCGCACACGCCGCGAAGAACGAGGCCATCGTGGCCTGGGCCGAGGGACTGAACTTCAAAGTCGTCCGCCAGGCCACCAAGATAGATACCGGCAGCTGGGACTACATTAGCCAACACGCCAGTCCCAAGGTCGTACTTGAATTCCTCCAGCAGAACAACCTGCTCGCAGTTGATCTCAACCGTATTGCCTGGAGAATGCGCGACGCGGACTTCTTTAAGGCTGTCCTTAGCTTGCTGGAAAATCGTCACGTTTATCAGGGAACGCTCTACAGTTACGGACTGCATCATAATGTCGTGACTCCGGCTCACCAGTTCCTCGCTCACCAGAACGGTTTTCTACAAAGCAGCGGACTGCACCTGGAAACTGAACTGGTCACCATCAATCCTGTTGATCGTCACCTCTACGAACATCTCGAGTATGCGCCGTTGGTCAATGCCCGCGCCCACTCACTCGGCAAGGGGCGAAAGATCCTCAACAATGCTTTCCGCGCTCAGTATCAACTCTTTCTTAAGGTCCTCAGTTACAAGAAGGGCCTTGACGCTGAAGATCGCCTCGCTCTCTCCTACTACCTGTTCCTGCAGGACCGGATCGAAGAATCATTGAATTGGTTCGACACAATCGACCGGTCAACCGTCGTCGAGAAACTTCAATATGACTACCTGAGCTGTTATGCCGCCTTCTACGAAGGGAATCCAGAAGCCGCCAAGAAGACGGCTGAAGTTTACACCGAACACCGCGTCCCGCGCTGGCGCGACCGCTTCGGCGAAGTTATCGCCCACGCCAAACAGATCACCGGCGCAGCAACGGTGGCCGAGGTTAAGCCGGGGGAAGATACCGAGAACCAGCGCGAGAAGGAACACGAGCTTATCGCCGCAGGGGAGCCTGTGGTCGATCTCAAAGTCGAAGGGGGCGAAGTAAAGGTGAACTACCGCAACGTCACTGACGCAACGGTGAATTATTACACTATGGATCTCGAATTTTTGTTCAGCACTAAGCCTTTCCTTTCCGGAGGAAGCGCCCGCTTCAGCATCATCAAGCCCAATCACAGCGTGAATCTTAAATTACCAAAAGACAAAGACACACACTCATTTACCTTGCCCAAAGAATTTTCCGACCAGAACGTTCTTGTCGAAATCGTCGCTGGCGGCAATAGAGCAGCGCAGCCCTATTTTGCCAATACACTCAAGGTAACTGTGGCTGAAAATTACGGCAGGATCGAGGTAAGGGAAGCAAAATCTGGAAAGCCCGTTCCGCGCGCTTACGTCAAAGTTTACTCTCGCAACGGAGCAGGCGTGCCGGTCTTTTACAAAGACGGCTACACCGACTTACGTGGCAAGTTCGACTACACCAGCCTCAGCACCAGCGCTCTCGAGGGAACTAATCGGTTCGCTCTTTTGGTCATGAGCGAAGACCACGGTTCACTAGTCAAGGAGGCTGCACCTCCGGTCCGCTAGTCCACCCACTTCCAATTCTCCATCACAACCGTCATCACTTCCCCTTAATCACCGCCGCCTTAATCAGCTCCACGGGCTTCAATAACTTCTTCACTCTGCGGTGCGAACTTCTTGAGCTTCTGGTAGACTTTCCCGGCGGCGGGCGGAGCGGGAATGGAGGGGGTTCGGTATAGGTGATCGCAAACATGAATGCGTTTCCTGTAGTGCGGTACAGCTTCGGCTAATGGTTGCCGCTTATGTGTGTACGAACATAGTTTTTCGACACTAAGGGGTCCAGACTTCAAAGTGTTTGAAAATTCTCAAGTTGGTGTAGGCTTACGAACCCGCCATGAAAATCAACACGAAACTAGCTGTCCTGTTCACCACCCTATATCTCCCCGCAGCGGCAATTGCTCAGAGTTCGCCTGAAGTGAAGGTCGCCGGGATTCGTGTGATCAACGAGATCGTTGGGGATGATAACGACAAGCTAGTGCCATTCAATACATTCGAAAAAGGCACCGAGCTAGCGCTGTTGATCGAAGCTGGCGGCGCCTCTATCATCAAAGTCGATGCCAAGGCATCGACGATCGATTCATTTACCGATGATGGCGGCAAAGACCTGATGGTGAAGGCGAAGGGATATAACCGGAACGGGTTTGGCTCGTTCCCGAAGGTCAGTAAAGACGGCAAGTCCGCGATGATTGAGATCAAAGGTGCGGCAGTGCCTAACGCGAAAGCCGGCAAGGTCATTGCCAAGGGCACGCTTGTAGTGTACACCGGCAGCAAAACGGAGAAGATAAAATCGCAGCCCTTCGAACCCAAGAAGGGCACGAATTTGAAAGTGGGAGACATTGAACTGACGGTAACCAAGGCGGGCAAGCCCAGTTTTGGTAACGATCCACTCGAGCTAGAGTTCGAGACGAAAAACAAGGCGATTACGATGGTCGCGGGTGTGAAGTTTTATGATGCGGCCGGCAAAGAGATCGAGTCCCACGGAACCGGCTCAAGCAGCATGGGATTCAATAAAAATTTCACCTACGGCCAAAGCTACGGATTGAAAAAATCTGTGGCCGAAAAAGTGGTGTTGGAATTCGAGGTGTGGACGGATCTAGCGGAGAAGAAGATCCCGTTTTCCGTGGCTGCGGGGATTGGCGGGTAGACTGATTGCTAAGAGGGTGGCAGGTTTAAAGCTCATCTCGCTCCTGATTCTGAGTGAATGAGCGACTAGTTGTAAGCCCCCTTTTTCCTGTAGCGTTTATCATTCTGATCTTATTGCTAGAAACTTTGATTTCGGGCGTCGGCTTCATAGGGCGGGCGGAGCGGGGATGGAGGGGGTTCGAGTCATCCCGCAACCCTAACACCACCACCCCACAGTGCACAAGGGCACAGGGGCGCGTGGCTCTTGGTTTATGGGGCTACTCACTCCCCACGATGCAGGTCGCGTGATTGGTGTTCGGGGACCACGCGGGCAAGGCACAAGAACCATGAACAGGCACGCAACTGCATACACCGGCTTAAGGCGCGGGGAGCTGGAGCAAATCATGTAGGCGGGCGGCACTGATCCCCAACATCATTCCTGTGCTTTGCGGAAGAACATGGCGCCCCGCACGCGTAATTCGAGCAAACGCTCGTACCCGTCGCCGAACAGCGGTGGAAGCCCCGCCCAAGAGCCCGCCTCCAGCGAACTGCTGAACTCGTATCGGTGGGTGACCCCAGCTTCGGTCGGGATGACGAGGCCATAGGTCTCGGAGTCGATCAAAAAACCGAACGGAGCCGAGGAATTCTGCTCGTTGGGTGTTGGCGTGGTGACCACGAATGGGCCGCCTACTCCGGCGCGGACCAGGGCGGTGTCGGAGGCTAGGTGGCCGGTGTCCATCACCCCATCGACGATGGTCAGGGCGCCTGTCTCGGTCATTGAGATGAGGTATAGGGGTTCGCCGTCGGCGTCGAGATTGAACGGGGCATGGAAGGGGCCGTCTTCGGGGTCTTTGTCGCAAAAGATGGTGAGGTATTCTCCTGGCGCGAGGACGTGGTCAGGGAAGGTGAAGGCCGGTACCGGATCTTCGCCCCAGATGCCTTGGACGAGCATGAGCCCACCCAGCGAGACCGGCGTGAAGCCGGTGTTGCGGATCTCGACGTAATCGGGATACGAGCCACTTTCATCGGGGTGCGAGTGCCTGTTCGAGGCGACGATCTCGGAGATCTCAAGATGGGGAATCGGGTCGCTGGCTTTGATCGTCAATAGGTTAGTGATTTCCTCAGGAGCGGTGGTGCCCGGGTTGTCCGGGACGTTTTTTAACTCGCCGCTAATGTCAAGCACCTCGATATAAAACTCGATCTCTTGGCCGTGCTCGGGAGCGGGGTGGACGAGGCCCGAGAACACCCGATCCTGAGGTCCCCCGTCCTCGTGCATTCCGTCGTCATATAAGATCGCCCTCTTAAACTCGGAGGCCGGATCGTCGAGTGGTCGCCACATCAGACAGAGGCTGACGATGATCGAGTCGTCGACACCGCGGACGTATGCGCGCATCAGCTGATCCGGCGCGAGGGTGTCCGGTTTGATCGCGATCATCTGAGCCCATGGAGCGACCGGACCGTTGTCGACGTTTTCGGAACCGGGGTCGGGGATGGCGTTGTATGCAAAGGCCTTGTCTCCGTCCGAATATCGGCAGTAAGAGACGTCGGGGAGCTGGGCCGGAAACTCGACGGAGTCGATCTCCGTCCCGGCCGCATCAAGCAAGCGTAAAGTGCCGCCCTCCGCAGGCAGTCGGTATCTGGTCCCGCTGCCGCGAGAGGCAAGGACGAGGAGATGTTTGCCGGGGTTGACCAATTCGGATGAAAACTGCGACGACTTCACATTGCCGTTCGCCTTGATGAGTTCGAGCGACCAGCCGGAGAAGTCGATCTCAGTGGGGGAGCCGTTGTAGATTTCGATCCAGTCCGATTTTTTGTTGGTGCCGGGCACCGTGAGTGTCTTGTTCAAGGCAAGTATTTCGTTGATCACCGGCTTCGGGAGCCCTTGGCGGGCGGTGGTGAGGGCCAGGGACGCCGGGGCGCCGTTGTTGCCGGGGCGTGAACTGAGAGCAGTCCATAGGACGTCGCCCGAGCCGACGAGGTCCGGTTGGCCGTCACCGTCCAAGTCGCCGGTTGCAAGAAATTCCCCGGCGGGGACGTCGACGGACACCGCGGCGGCTCGCAGGCCGTTGTCGCCGGTGGTGAGGATGGTGATGCAGGAGAGAATTTGGCAGGAGACCGCGACGTCCTGTTCTCCATCGTCGTCGAAGTCCGCCAGAGCGATGGAGGTCGCTGGGAAGATGGGAGATCCTTCGAGCGTCTGACTGACGGAGGAGAACTGCATCCCCTCCATGCCGGTGAGGACCATTATCCCGGAATCGCTGGAGGCGATCAGATCGAGGTGTCCGTCGTTATTGTGATCCAGTAGTTTGAGATCTTGGCTCCAGCGGACTGCGAGGTGCGCGGCGGGGTGATAGTGATGGCGCAGGATGGTGTCCGTGCTCATGAGATCGCCCTCGTTCTCGATAATCACGATGTCGGTCTCGAAGCCGACCCCGGCAATGTCGATGTCGCCGTCCTTGTCGAAGTCGGCAGTGACGAGGTCGAGTGGTTCGTGGACCATGTAGTGGTCATGCATGTAGGTGAATGAGCCGTCGCCCTGCCCCTTGAAGAAGACGATCCGGCAGTCGGCGTATCCGCTCGCTAGGTCGGTGGTCCCGTCGCCGTCGAAGTCGGCGGTGGTGATTGACAGCAGGCGCCCCCAGCGGGCTTCGGGGAGGTAATACGTGCTAGTTTTGCCGAAGCCACCTTTGCCGGTTCCGAGGCGAACGGAGATCGAACCGGGTTCCTTGATGTTCGAGGTCACGACATCCGTGATGCCGTCGTGGTTGATGTCGACGATCTCGGAGCCGTTGGGGATCTCTCCGATCTTATGGTGAGTGGCTGGGCCGAGGGAGCCGTCGGGTTCGGCGAGCCGGACGCTGATCTCCCAGGACGAACGGTGCGTCTGGATCACGTCATCTCGACCGTCGTTGTTAAAGTCTTCGACCCGTAGCGAGGTCACCTCGCCGTCGGTGGGATAGATTTGGTCGAGTACGGAATAACCGGCGCGGCCGGGGAACGTAATGAGTGTGCTGAGGTCAGAGGAGACTCGGTTGATCACCGCCAGGTCGGGGTATTCATCGCTATTGAAGTCGCCGATGACGAGTTCGCGTGGACTCTGACCAACGGGGGCCTCGGAATCGGGGACGAAGACGCCGCCGTCGTTTCGAAAGGTCATGACGCGGTCGAAGTTTCGCAGTACGACAGTAAGGTCGAGCCATCCGTCGCGGTCGATATCAACCAGTTCAAGCGCGCGTGGCCCGCCGGGGACGGTGAGCACCTGGTGAACCGTGGGACTGAAACCGGTGTCGCTATTATCGCTTTGGTGGACATGGATCGTCCCCGCATCGCGCTGAGCCGTGATTAAGTCGATACTGGTGGAATTCGATGGATTGAGTACTGGGCCGACAACAAAGGATCGAGCGCGCTGGATAGGGATCTGACCGATGATATGCAACATTCCGGCGCCGTCATCGGACAGCCGCCAGAGCGTCGAAGCCTCGGCGTGGGTGACGAAGAGGTCGGCGGCGGAGGCGCCTGGGGGGCGGAATTTGCGAAAGGAATAGACTGGGCGAGGAAAGCGGTCGTTCTCGCCATTGAGCGCGGTAAGATTCGCGACGACCGCGAAGCTGCCGTCTCCGTTCCCCCTGTATTGGCGGACGCCGTTACGCGGCCCGCCGACAGCGAGGTCCTGTTTGTCATCACCGTCGAAATCTCCGGCGATCAAATTTCGTGCGCCTTCCCAAGATACGATTTTGGAGCTCGGTGAAGAAGGGAAGATACCCCCCTCGTTGATGAATAGGAAGAGTTTTCCCTCGAACGGGGCTGCGATGACGATGTCATCCAAATCGTCGCCGTTGAAGTCGGCGCAGGTGATGCCGCGGAGCGACTTAGCGTCAGTGAGGAGATGGCTCGCGTCGCCGAATTTGCCGTCTCCGGAGGCGATGAAGACGGTGATGGTGCCGTCGAGGTTTCCGATCGCCAGATCGGGGATCTGATCACCGTTGAAGTTGCCGGCGCAGATGCTCTTTGGGCCTTCACGTTTATGGGCTTCGACCCTAGGGTCGCCGACGTCGATACGGTTGCCGAATGATTTCAAATTCTCAAATAGCTGCCCGGGACAGAGGGTGACCGAGAAGGACAGCATGCTGATTGCTATCCATGTCGCCAATGAGGGTCTGTAGAATACAGGGGATTTCCTGTTACTCATAACAGAATAAGTAAAATAGATACTGATTCATTAAGCAATCACTTTTTTCATCTCGGAGTGAACTTCCCACCTAATTTGCTGTGCAATAATCTACCACAAGACCCATCCGGCAGAATCTCACTGTCGCTCCACGCGGAAGTAGAGTTTCTCCCTCTCCGTAGCCAGACCGGCGATGTCGAAAGTCCTGGTAGTCGTTTCGCCGGCGTCGGCCTCGATCCCGTCGTCGAGATCGAGCTCCCAGTTGATCAAGTCGGTCGGATACTTGACGGTGAAGTTCTGACCTTCGCGCGAGCGCCAGCTGCCCTCGGTTTATTCCAAACCGAAGGAGAAGTCCTCATGGACATACGTAGGGACACACGTTTTAGGATTAGGGAGTCTTTCAGTGTCTAAAGATGACTCACAAGATTTACGTAAGAACTTAGGTAAGGACTCTAAAAGTGAGGCAGAGAGTCGTGATTTGACTCAAAATAACTCGAGTAATCATTTTAGCGGCAATGGCTCCTGCGGTTGGATTCGAACCAACCATGTCGACACTCAGCAGCAAACAGTTACAAAGCAGCACTCAGCTATACACTCACCCAATTTGCAGCCAGCTGATGGAATTATTGCGCTCATGGGACTCTTTATCGAGCCCACTGCGCACCGCGATCATGGCAATCGTGCGCACCGCCAAGGACACAACTGATCACTAACTAACCACCACCCCACAGCGCACAAGGGCACAAGGGCGGGTGGCTCAGTGGTTCAGGGTGACTACTCACTCCCCGCGATGCAGGTCGCTTGATTGTGTGGCAGTGACTACTCACCCAGCGCAAGGCGCATGAACCTTTTATCCCCTGCAAGGGCAAGGGTCAGCTTTAGGTCACCACCCTCAGCCGTTGTCCAGGTGCCTTGCTTGAGGTCATCTGTCTCCTCCACCCTGAGGTTGAGTGTCACCTCATTGTTTTCCCTGTCGGTAGTCAGCACCACTGAACCTGCACGGGCATCACGCACCTCCTCAAGGGTCGGGCGCTGGGAGGGTTCAGCGATCTGCTCCTGCAACTGCTGGATGGCACCGGTATTGGCCGCTACGGGATATTCAATTCTTACTTGGCGAGGCACAGCTTTGTCCTAATTGTTGTCATGTAATTGCAAAGAAATTCCGTTTTTATTTACGAATTTCGGAAAATCGTGCGGACTCTTTAATGAAGTCTAGTTGACTCGATAAATATGAACATATCTCTTTCTGCCAATTCGCTTGTCGCGATGTTGCTACTGACTGTCATGCTGCTTGCGACAGGTACCAACGGTCAGGCCGCTCCGGCGGTGACCGATGCCGACTGGGCGAGTTACAACAACGGCGTGCGCGGCTGGCGGTTCAACGCAGCGGAGAAGACGTTGACCCCACAAAGCGCGCCGCAGCTGGTTGAGAAATGGCGATTTCCTCGGGCAGATTCGACGACTGACGTCGGCGTGATTCACGCGACGCCAGCGGTGGTGAACGGGTATGTTTACTTCGGCACCGGTTCGTACCCTGCCTTCTACAAACTTAAGCCGAACGGCCAAGTCGCCTGGGTCTACCGGCCGGGGGAAGGGGCGACGACAGATCTGCCGAAGGGCGGTATCAATCGGATCGATGCTGGCACCGGCTTCCTGGCATCACCCCTGGTCACGGAAAAGGCAGTGTACATCGGCAGCAATACCGGCGTCTTCTACGCGCTCGACCGGCAAACCGGCAGGGAGTTGTGGAAGGTCAACACGCGCGCGCCGGGTTTTCCCAATCATCACGGCGCCAACCTTTTCAATGCCTCGGCCATCCTCGCCGACGGGAAAATCATTGTGGGTGGTGGTGGCTACGAGCATCCACAGCCGCTTGATCCGAAATACCCCTGCTGCCAGGGGCGTGGTTTCGTCGTCGCCTTTGATCCGAACAACGGTGAGATCATCTGGAAGTACGAAGTCGGCGAGAAGCCGAGGAAGTTCAAGAAGCCGATCACCATCAAAGACATCAAGGGCACGCGCACCTACCACTACGGTCCGTCGACGAGTTCGGTGTGGTCAACGCCGTCCTATGATACCGCCACAGGTATGATCTTCTTCGGAACCGATGTTCACAACTCGCCACGTGAGCCGACCGCGGACGATCCCCGGCTTTACACCAAGTATTCCGCCGCAGTGATCGCGGTCGATGTGAAGAATGGCACCGAGAAATGGGTGACACAGCTGAACGAGAACGACCTCTTCAACCATTCCATGGCCGGATACGATCCAGTGTCCGGCACCTACAAGGATTGTGCGATCGGCGACACACCGAAGATATACACATTGCCCGCACCTGATGGCACGCCCGCAACGGTCCTTGGTGTGGGATGCAAGGACGGAGGCTTCTACTTGCTTTACTCGGTTGACGGACGGGTTCTCGGTAACACACCGATCCACAAGGGTAAGCCGGCTTACCCGCTGGTGCCGAAACGCCACCCAAGGATGATTGCGCTGCCCAGTACAATCGGCGGCATTCAGACGGGCTGTGCCACGGATGGTAAACGCATTTTCACCAACGGTATCGACTGGCTCACTAACACAACGCTAACTCCGGGGTGGCCGGAGGCAGGCCGCGTCGTGTGCCTGTCCGCAAACTTGAGGGAAGAGTACTGGCGGCACGAGCGGCCGCGTATCCGGGTGCCAGGTTATGACGGCGGTGATCCGATCGCCTCCGGCATTGCCGTAAACGGCGGCGGCATCGCCTGCTTTACGGGTACAGTCAGCGAACGTCTGGTCGTGGTCGACGCAGCAAGCGGCAGGGTGGTCAAAGACTTCCACGTCGGCACCGTGTGGAGTGGACCGTCGATCTCGCGTGGCCGTATCTATGTCGGTACTGGGAGTATCCTTTTTCTGAAACAGCAATTGAAAGGCGCTCTGATTTCATACGGTCTCCCTTTACAGGATGAAATCGACCATATGGGCGCAGGGACAGAATAATCGAGTTACAAAACAAAAAAGATAATGAGTAAAACACGAATCCTAACCCTAACCGCTGGCATGATCCTGCTGGCACTATCCTTTACCATGCCTGCAGCAGCGCAGGAAGATATGTCACGATCTGCCTGGAAGGCCAAGGCATACCCGGCACTGCCGAACGATGTAACACGCAGGCAAGTAGTGATCTGGAGCGATGGTATACGCATGGCAGGCGACATCTATGCACCCAAGAATGCTGCCGCAAATGCCAAGCTGCCTGCCATCGTATTCGTGCATGGCACCGGCGGCGTGAAGAAAATGCCTTGGTCGATCAAGCTCGCGGTCGAGTGCGCTCGGCGCGGCTACGTCTTCCTCAACTTCGACTACCGTGGCTGGGGCGAGAGCGATAGCCGGTTGATGACCCTCGAGGACATACCGGAGCCGGACAAAGAAGGTAATGTTACAGTCAATGCGCGTGCCATCCGCTGGCAGATGGACTTTGGCGATCAGATCACTGACATCCGTAACGCCATCGGCTTCATCGCTGGAGAGCCGAATGTCGACTTCGAGCGTATCGGTATTTTTGGTACCAGCTACGGCGGCGGTCTGGCAACATGGATCGCCGCCAAGGATCCGCGCGTCAAATGTGCCGTCGCACAGGTGCCCGGAATGGGAGGCGGCCGTGGCCATGGCTACTATCAGCATGCCTATACACTGATGGCGCATCAAGCCCGTGGTGATGTCGAACCCGTCCCCTTCAAGACCGGTGCGCCCGGCGGTACGATGGCCTCATACAAACACATGCGCTACAACCCGTCGAAGAACGTTGTCTACGACGTATTCCAAGCGGTCGAAAAGATTAATGCCCCACTGATGATCATCGATGCTGGTAAAGAGGAGCTGATGGACATAACGCAAAACGGTGGGCGCGTGGCAAAGATCGTCAAAAAGATCGGTACACCAATGGAATACCATGTCATTGCGGACATGACGCATTACGGCATCTACAGCAAGCATCAGGTCTCTGTCCTGAAGATGGAGCTCGACTGGTTCGACAAGCACCTTAGAGCTGCCGACTCTGAAGATCCCAATCGCAAATAGTGGCAACCAATAGCAATGATCTCTGTTACTTCGCATACCCACGTTCACATGGTAATGAGCTCGCCCCCCTTCCCCAATATTCCATGCTCGATGTACTCCTAAGGTGGTGTCCGTATGGGTATGGACGCGACCGCACGTAGAACTGCAACATGCGTTTGGAAACATCGGTTGGATTTGCTCCCAAACTTTCCATCCAGGGAAGCGCGACGGTAGTCCCTACTGCACCCTGCAAAAACAAGCGACGTGAAAATCGGGAACCCTGTCGCCCACTTCGGCATTCGCGTTTCGAGCTAATCTTACCCATCCTTTGCTATTCCTTATGATTGTCGGTTATTGAACTCCACAAATACAATATCTATCTCCATAGGACAATGATGATCTAACACCACCACCCCACAGCGCACAAGGCACAAGGGCGGGTGGCTATTGGTTAGGTGATACTACTCACTCCCCACGATGCAGGTCGCGTGATTGGGGGGGAACGCTTAAGGCTTCTCGCTGATCAGTTTGACCGGCCTACCCCGAAAAGTCTCACCCCAGCCCTTTGCTTCGGGTTTGCGTGAGGCGCTTGAGGGCGCCGTTGAAGGGATCGGAGATGGGGAGAAAGGGGGGTGATTCGAGTGGGGAAAAAACTCAAGAAGCTCTCGATTCAATCAGCATCCAATGGAGCCCTTTTACTCCGGCCAGTTCGTTTCTCGCAGGGAAGATCCAGCTGGCCTATCGAAAAAACAAAGGTCCTCGCAAACAGATGATTCCCGATTTCCTCGTCGCCGCCCATGCCAGCCTACAAGCCGACAGACTCGCTTCCACTGACCGGGGATTCCTTCGTAGCTACTTTCCAGATCTCGTCCTTCTGGCTCCGAAACTCGTTGAGATATTTGTCCTCCTGTTTTTCGCCCCAAGTTTCCAAAGTATACGCTCGAATGGAGCGAAGATCAGCCAGGGCTGCATCGGTTAAATCAAGTTCCATTCTGCTATTTGTTTTGCCCACGGACGAGACTCTTGAATTCGTCCTTTGAACTTGCGCGAGTTACCTCACCTGCGTCGAGCTGGGCAAAACCAATGGCGGCTTCCCTCTTCAACCAATCATTCTCCTGCTCTTGTTTGAGCGTTATCCGCAAAGCTTCCCGAATCACCTCACTCGCATTATTGTAAAGACCGGATTCTACCTTTTGCTTAACAGCGGATTCCAATTCCGGGGTCAGAGAAATATTCATTGCCAAAACTGACCCAAATAACAATCTTTGTCATATGGTCCACGCTCGTCAAGCGAGGCAGCGCATAAAATTCGCGCCCAACTTCTCACGGATTCGCCGTCACGCGCACGAATCTACGAAGCGGCGCGGCGCCTCCAGCAACGGGCACGCGCACGGTCATCGTGGTAGTCTCGCCATCGCTTGCGGATCCGACTAGCTCGACCGTCGCATCCGACCAGTTGTTCAGATCCCCCGACTCCTCGACGCTAAACTCGAGATCGAGGGCGGGGTCACGTAAGCGGTAGGTGAGCTCAAGCGACGTGCCGTCGAAAGCGATGCTCGGTAGGACATCGGCGCTACCGCCGGTCGCGCGTGGGTCGGTGCCGAAGGCGTAGTGGTAGAAATTGGGAAGCCCATCGCCGTTGGCATCGGCTTCGGGACCGGAGATCAGCGGGTCGTTGATTTCAGCCTCGGTGAAGTGTTGATTCAACCAGCCTTCGTATTGTTGCAAGACGACCGCGCTGTTCGCGGCGCCGGGGCTGCCGTGCACGGGCTCGCCGATGCCCCAACTGGTGGCGAAATCCCAGCTGCTCCAATCGGCGCTGTCGTCGAGAATTATCAGTGCGTAGCCATCGCCGTCGGTCGCCGGATACCAGCGGTCGTTGTAGGTGAACTTGAGGATGTTTTCGCCAACGGCATCTCGCAGCAGAATTTCCTCGCCGTCGTTGCTGAGGCGATCGCTGTATTGACCGAGGATCCTGGCGCCGACGCCGTAGCGCTCTTCGTAGGCAGCCTGGTTGCTGACCACCACCGCATGCTCGCCCGCGGCCAGCATCGTGCCGGCGGGGACAATCAAATCGATCCCGGACTCGAAGCGCACGCCGCCGATATCGATCGCCGCCGGCCCGATGTTCTTCAGCTCGACGAACTCGAACTCGCCATCGTTGGTGAATCCAATGCCGAGCTCTGCGGCGGTGGGATCCGCCGGATGGTAGTGCAGTTCGGTGATGCGCAAAAATTGTTGTGGATCGCTCGGCGCACCGGTGTAGGCCGTCGAGGCGGCGATGCTGCCGTCCGTGTTGCGGATGGTGATGGTCTCACCACGCGCCGACAGCTGGCCGCTGTAGTTGCCTTGGACAAAGTTCTCCTCGTTGCCGGTCGGCGCCGTCGCCCTGGAACGGAAGGCGTCGACGTCTGGCGAGAGGTAGAGCGGCAGGCCGGTGGCGTTCGACGGGATCACGGTGCCGGGTTTGAAGGTGTGCTCGATGGCGCCCTCGACCGAGCAGCCCGATATATCGACGGCGAAACTATTGGGGTTGGTGATCTCGACATACTCATCCGCTTGATCGCCAGAGGCCGGGTTGAACTCGATCGTTCCGATGCCGAGCTGAACGCCAGCTGGCTGGGCAGCCGGGATACCGACCGATCCGGCCGGGCCGCCTGCGGCATGGGTCACGTAGAGATAGGCGCGCCGTTCTTCGAGGTAGTCGCCCTTGAGCAAGGAGATCGCCGTTGGAAAATCGCGCACGCCACCGTAGATGGCTCCCCATTTGGCGAGATCCAGAGCCGCGTCGGGGGTGATCGCGGCGGCCAGCTCATCGATCCGCGTTTCAAAATGGCGTCCCGCGACAGGCGTGCCCGGTGGCTGGAGTTGCTCGTCCATCAAGGTTCGCAATCGCCGCAGGTACATCTCGCGGGTGCGCGGATCGGTGACGAGGATGTCGATCATCAGGTTGGGGGCGCCACAGCAGGCATGTGCCGCAGCCCCCTGGAACGGGTGGGCGCGGCGGCGCGCGGCAGGGATCCCTGACTCGAAGGAAAACCCGTCCCCGCTGATCTCGTCGTCGTAGAAGCGGTTGCCGAAGGTCAGGTCCTTGTCGTGCGGGATCTGCGACCACTCGCCGCTACCGTTGGTGTCGCGGTAGACGTAGAAATTTTTCGCCCAGCGATCAAAATCCTGCGAGACGATACCCGCGGTGGCGTAGTTGAGCATCGCTGGGATGTCGATGTGGTCGAACAAGTATTCGGCGCGGTTTGGGTTCGACGGGCTGACGCCGCTGACCAGAGCCTGGAGGTCGGCGTTGTTCTCGTCGCGACGGGTTTTCTTTTCGACACCGGAAGTCGAGGAGCTGACGCCGTTGAACATTTTATAGAGCGCGCCCTCCCGATCGAGCCCCTTCCGGTCCAGCAGATCACCATCGACCTGCTCGACAAAGCTGGCGACGCTGAAGAACGCGCCGTTTTGTTCGATCCGCCAGGTATCGGCGTCGCTGGCGGCGACACTGGCAGCGGCGTATGATTCAAAGCTGAGTTGTGGGCGGATGTAGGCCTTGTCCTGGAAGGTCGAGTTGATGTTGATCTCGTCGACGCGTGGCGCTTCAGGATCGAAGCGGAAATGGTGGCCGGTATTGAAATCGAATTTGTGCGATTTCTTGGACACGCCTACCGAGGATGCACCACGGATTCGGGTGAACACGTTGTCGTAGAACTCGCCATCGAAGTAGATCGACGAGCGCGTGCCAGTCCGCGTCCCGGTAGCGCTGGGCGAAGCGGTGAACCAGAACAGGGTCGGTAGTGCAGAGGCGACTGCGGGATCGGCGATCACCGTGCCGAAATACTCTGGCGAGTTGGTGGAGGCGAGAAACGGCGGCTCGCGACGCGATTCGCCGGCGGTGTCCTCCGCGGTCACGTACCAACGTAGCATCTCGCCGGCTGCCGAGGCTGCGTGCGGGATGGTCGCTGTGAACAGGCCGCCGCCGGTGTCGCTCATTGGCACTGCAATCTCGCCGCCGAACATCACGCGGTAGTGCAAGGTGACCGAGGCGACCGGCGTGAGCAGGGCGTCGACCTGCGCCGTGACCACGATGTCGTCGCCGTCGCCCGGGGCCGGCTGCGGGCTGTCGGTGACCATCGAGATCAACGGCCCAGCCTCGGAAGGAGCTGCGGCATTCGCCGCCTCCGGCGTCGGCGTGTCGAAGAACCCGACCGTGCTCAGGTCGGTGGCGACGCCGTAGGAAATGTCGGTCACCTGTGGCGGGAAGGCTGGCGCGAACGAGTGAGCGATCGTCATCCCGTCCGGCTCGACCAAGCCGAGGAACTCACCACTCGCCGACAGCGAGAAATTGGTGTGCAAGTTTCCGCCGGCATCGACGTAGTCGTCGATCGATTGGTTCGAGGCAAACACGACGAGATACCCGCCCGCCGGGACGACCACTGTAGGAAATTGCCACTTGTCGAGATTGTTCGACCGGTCCGTGAGGTGCCAGCCGGCGAGATCGATGTCGCCGGCGCCGAAATTGTGGATCTCGATCCAGTCGGAGTCGTTGCCGTCACCGTCGTTGAGGGTCGAATCGTTGCTGGCCATGAACTCGGAGATCAGCAGCGTTGAGGCGAACTCGACGACCTCGACAGAGAGCACAAAATTGGAATCGGGCTCGCCGCTAAAGCTGGCGGTGATCGTGTGGTCGACCGCCGCGGTGAGCGCAGCCGGCGTGCCGGTGATGATCCCGGAGGTCGTGTTGAATGTCAGTCCTGCGGGCAGGGCCGGAGAAATCGCAAAACCGCTCGGTGTCGCGCCGACCGCCTCGGGTGTATTCGGGGCGATCGCGGCGCCTTCAATGTAGGTCGAAGGGCTCTTGCTGTATCCGGTGAGCTTCGAACTTGCGAACACCGTAAGATTCAGCGTCGCCGCCTGGTCCTGGCCGACCGGAAACGAGGCGGTGATGGTGTAATCGGTGGCCGGCGAGGCGGCGCTCGGCGTGCCGGCGATGACGCCGGTCGTCGCGTGCATCGTGAGTCCGGTCGGCAACGCGGGCGCGATAGTGAAACCGCTGGCGACGCCACTGACGTTCAGTGGCTCGTTGGCGGCGATCGCATGTCCCACCACGTAGATCGCCGGGCTGGTGGGGTAGCCTTCGAAGATCGGAGTGGCCACCGAGAGCTGCAAATCGTCGATCGCACCGCCGAAGCGCCCGACGTTGAACGCCGAGGGACCGATGCGGAACTTGATATCGCCGCTGCCGTCGCCGGTGTAGGTGAAGCTGCCGAGGCTGAGACCGAGGTCGCCCGGATTGCTAACAAATGCGCCCGGCTGGTGGACGAAGTTGTGCAACACCGTGTTGTCCGAGGCGCGCAGCACTTCGATCCTGATGCCGTCGCTCGCGCCGGTCTGTTGCGATGGCGCTTCATAAACCGCTGGCGCGGCGAGGAAATCGATGATGTAGCCCGTGCCTGAATCGTTCGATCCGGCGATGCCCGCCGCCTGGGTGATGACGTTGTCCTGCCAGAGCATCACCGCGAAATTACGTGGGTTGCTCGGCCCGCCGGCGCTCCAGAGATTGGCGCTGTCGACGATGTGCACCGTGCCCGCGCCCGACTTGCTCCAGCCGGTGAGGCTGCCACTGAAGGCGAGGTCCAATCCCGTGCCGACTTGACCGGAAGGGCCGCCGTTGAAGTTCCCCGCCGGGGCGGTGAAGCTTTCGAAGTCCTCGCTAAAGATCTGCGCACTTGCCGAGGTGCACAGTGCGAAGCAAGTGCCGGCGACAACGGCTCTGATCGATATTGGGGGCATTGAGGGGAGGGGCGGGCGAAGCTGCCCGGATCAGGGGCTGCGCACCTGATAGTAGTAATGTGGATTCGCCGGGGCAAACTCATCGTCGGTGAACTGGGTGCTGTTCCCTGTCCCGACCACATTGTCGTCCAAATCGTGCCAGCTCTGCAGATCGGCCGATCCCCAGACCTCGTAAATAACCCCGCCGACCGAATCGAAGGTGATGGTGACGGCCAGCGTCTGCGCATCGCGCATCACTTCCGTAATCTCGACAGGCGCGAGATCGACCTGCGCCACCGATACCTTGTCGATCGTTCCCCCGAAACGACCGCTGCCCGGCGCCGCCGGACCGATGCGCAGGCGGATGTCGCCACTGCCGTCGCCGACGTAATCGAAGCTGTCGGCGACCAGCGTCGGAGCGCCCGCCCATACGCCCGGCAGCTGGGTGTGGGTCGCCAGCACGCTGTCGTCGGCGCGCAGGACCTCGATAAGGATGCCGTCGGTCTCGCCCGTCTGCTGCCCGCCCTGCTGGTAGACAGCCGGGCCGGCGGCATACGAGACGGCATACGCCACGCCGGATGCGTTCGATCCGGCGATGGCGTTGGCAAGTGCGATCACGTTATCCTGCCAGATCATCACCGAAAAGTCCGGCGGGTTGTTGTCGACCCCGAACACATTGGCCTGATCGACCATGTGGACGACACCCCCGCCCGCCTTGTCCCAACCGACCAGATCGCCGCCGAAGGCGACCACCAACCCGGATTCGAACTGGCCGCCGTTGAAATTGCCCGGATCCGGCACGTTGAAGCTGCCGAAGTCGTCGAAGAAAATCGCGTTCGGATCGATGAGCGTGCGGGTCGCGCTCGCGGTGCTGAGGCTGGTGCCGCGCGTGGCCGTGAGAGTGTAGGTCGTGTTTTCATCCGGCCCCGAAGCCAAGGTGAACACGCCGATGCCTTCCACGTCGGTGTGCGGCAACAAATCGATGTCGCCTGGTGTGAGCATCAGCGTCGTCACCGGCAAGCCGACTTCCCAAGAGAACATCGCGGCATCCCCGGGGCCTGCTCCCGTTGGAGAAATTTCGAAGGCAACGATCTCCGGCGCCGGCAAGGTTACGGTCACCTTGCGTTCGACGCGCAAGTCGTCCTTGCCTGCAGTGAGCGTGTATTCCGCGGTGCCATCGGGACCCGGATTGAGGGGGAAACTGCCCTCACCCGCACCATCGGTATTTGCCAGAACATCGATGTCACCGGGGGTGATCACCAGTGAGTCCAGCGGCAGTCCACTGACGAGCCAATCGAAAGTCACCAACTCACCGGCGTCACCAAGCACGCTGGGAGTTGCGGTGAAAAACGCGATCCCCAGCGCGCCGGGGTCGGCGATCGAGAGCTCCAGATCGTCGATCGTCCCCTGGAAGCGGCCCTGGTTGGCGTTCCCCGGTCCGATGCGGAACAGAATGTCGCCGCTGCCGTCGCCGGTGTAGCTGAAATCTACCGGCAGTAGCCCGAGCTCGCCCGCGCCAACCGGGGCGGCTGGCGTGTGGTTGAAAGTGTGCAGGACCGCGCTGTCGGAAGCCCGCAGCAGCTCGATCTGCAGACTGTCGGTGCTGCCGTCGTTGACTTGGCCCGGCGCCTCGTAGACTGCGCCTGCGGCGAGGAAGCTGATACGGTACTGAGTGCCAATGTCGTTTGATTCCGAAATCCCGGCCGACTGCGTGATCACGTTGTTCTGCCAGATCATGACACCCCAATTCTGCGGACTGGTGGTGGGACCAGGCCACGTATTCGCGGTATCGACTGCGTGAATGGTGCCGGCCCCGGACTTGCTCCACCCGGCCAGATTACCCCCGAAGCCGAGATCGTGCGTCGTCGTGACCTGTCCGGCGGGACCGCCATTCAAACCAAGTCCGGTGATGCCGTCGAAATCCTCCGTGAAGATCGTCTGGGCACCAGCAGTGGCACCCAGGCAGGTCAGGATTCCGAAGGCGAGAAGCCCAGGATGGCTTCGACTGGTTTTCCGCATTGGTCTGGTTGGCTCCGAGATTACCGGGCCTCAGATCAGACACTCCGCTTCCTGCGCAGAAGCAAGGCGAGCCCACTGAGTCCGAATAGGGCGGTGGAGGAGGGCTCGGGGATGACGTTGGCAACG